>Ga0136604_1000001_pt1 | contig 154126 bp, 131 predicted proteins | sample AntRauFillE10628_FD_104928 | JGI IMG/M metagenome (GOLD analysis project Ga0136604, IMG submission 104928) | Saline lake microbial communities from Rauer Islands, Antarctica - Metagenome Filla E10 #628 | ecosystem: Environmental > Aquatic > Non-marine Saline and Alkaline > Saline | place...
CAAAGGCAAAAAAGGATAAAAATTAACGTGAGTGAAGAAAAAAATACGGCCTCAAAAAACCGCCCCAGAAAAAGAAGAAAATCTGGTGGGAATCGTCAAAATAACGCTCCCTCGCAAGAAACTCAATCTGCCAGTGGCCCTAATAAGCGAAATAACCGAAAAAGACGTTCTGGTGGTCGCAAGAACAACAGTAACAGAGGACCAAAACTTTCAGGTCTTGAGCGCTTAATTGTAAAATATGAAAACATGCGAGAGCAACATATTGAGGCCCGTCGCAAGTACTATGATCTTTTTGAGCGTGCCGACCCTCAGCAAAAGGACAAACTCGAGCGCGTCTTTACTAACACAATGGTGAAGCTTCGGGAATTCGAAGAGAATCTCAAACCCGAAGACAAAGAGCTTTTTGATCGACACTATAATGGCCTAAAACCTGATCTTATTTATTCAGAAAATCACCAGCTTAGCCCCGATGGCGAGGTGGCCCCTAAACCAGATGAAGTTCAAAGTGACCCTCATTACCTAGAGTCTCAAAAACAATCCGATTTCTCCAAAGACGATGAAGAGTCAATGGGCTCGATAGAAGACTATAATGCATATAAAGGTCTTTAAGGCTTGAATTTTTCTAGAAGAAAACTGGCAAACCTCTTTTGGGCCAACTCATTCCAATGATCATCATTTTGGAAAGTCCATTTATGTTGTCCTTCAAACTCTTCTAAAAAGTAATCGCGTGTAAAATGCCAACTTTTGCTGAGGGATTTAAAATTTAGCGCCATTTCATGAGAAAGACGATCGGGCAGAACGATCACTTCAAACTCTCCACCTCTTTTTTTTACTTCGGCCCGCCAGTTTTTAAGGATGAACTTAAAAACCTTAAGTTCTTTGAGACCAACTTTATGCTGCTTTTGCTTGCGCCTTTGATAGCGTCGTTGCAAAGGAGCATCGCCCAACCAAGGAGTGTCTACGTGCTCTGAAGAACTGCGGAAAAACTTCTTAGTCTCCAGGCCATGCAACTGATGGTAGCTCTCAAGAAAAAAGTAAGTTAAGTAAAGTTGGCCTAACATTTTTTTCCATAAAGGCAATTCTGATTTTAGTTGAGATACTAAAGTCTGATCTTGAAGAGAGAAAATTTGATTTTGTGACAGATTAACTAGGTCATTATGGCAAAAAATATAAAAAACTTTTTGCAGTCGATCTCGAAAAGGGAAATCTAAATAAGTAAGATATGACTGATCTGGTCCATAACCTTCCACCCCAAAGTTAAAAACTCCTGTCTTCTTTGCTTGTAATTTCTGAGCTAAATGAGTTGTAAAAAGCTCGTCTTCTTGAATGCGTAGGTTCTCTACATATGAGTCTCCAAAAAAACCCCAAGCCTTTGAGAACGTATAAGGTGATGGACTAGACAAAGTTCTCAGACCATGTCCATCGTAACGTACGCTCACCCATTCCTCTCTATCTGGATGAGGATAAGTCGACATTCCATAAGATGGCCTTAACAAGAGCCTATGAGAATCAAAGTTACGTAACGCTTTTGCCTGATATGAATACTCCGGTCGGTGCCAACGCAAAAAAAACTCAACAAAGAAAACGCAAACGACAAGGCTTAAGAAAGACGTCAAACAAGCATAAAGAAAATGTCGCAAAGGGTCAGAAAACATAAAGGTCAACCTCAAATATTATCTTAATAGTTGACCTTAAAAAGGGTCAAGCCGCTAAATGATCGGCCAGACGTTTTTTAGCCTCTTTAGACAGAAGCTTGTTCCTCAGATCTCTGATTTGTTGCACTGCCCTGAGTCCCACGGGATTGTTCAAGGTAATTATCAAGCGTTTGTTCGTGATCTTTAAGAATTGCACGTTTAAGCTTTTCAGTATCAATATCCAATACTTCCGATACGCGACCAAGCATTTTCAAAGGGATGTTGCAAAGGGCCCTTTCAACGTTACTGATAAATTGACCATTTTTATAGCCCAAAAGATGTGACAACTCAGACTGTGAGTAACCTTTGGGGTGGTTAATTCGTTTTTCTCTTATCAATTTTGCAATGTGACCAAAACAACGCATTCTTTCTCCTCAACATTTAGTTTCTATTAACGTTTTGTGGACTGGAAACAAGTTAGAACTTAAGTATAAGAAACTTACGGTTAATCTCAAATAAATTGTAGTTATTTTTAGTGGCTGACGTTCTTAACTTTTCCATAATATCAGACATTTACAAACGCAACCTAGAGATGGATATGAAAATGTATAGCTTTGCCTTAACAAAACCGGGGTAGATCTAAGATATAAATTATTGAAATCACTTATAAAGCTATTTTACTTTAAATCGTGACATAAGAAAAAATGGAATAGATATTTAAGATTGACCGTTTTTCAATGAATTAACTATGGATTACTCATGAGTGCATCTGAACTAAACCCCAAATCAATCATCAGCTGGAATGTTAATGGTCTGCGAGCATGTGTCAAAAAAGGCTTTGGTGAATGGCTTAAGAACTCCCAACCCGACCTCCTAGGACTACAAGAGACCAAGGCCTGGCGAGATCAAGTCGTTGATGAGCTCGCAGAGTTTGAAACAGATTATGAAGTTCATATGGCCGAGGCCAAAAAGAAAGGCTACTCCGGGGTAGCACTCTTTTGCCACAAAGACTTCTTACCAGAGAAAGTTCAAGAGGGTTTAGGTGTCGCAGAATTTGATGATGAAGGCCGGACACTGATTGCTCATTATCAAAGCCTTGTTGTTCTGTGTTGCTATTTTCCAAATGGAGCAAGAGATCATTCACGCGTTCCCTATAAGATGCGCTACTGTGAAACGTTGATTAAGCACGCCGAAAAGATTCAAGAAGAAACAGGCAAAAATGTTTTGATCATGGGTGATATTAATACCGCTCATACGGAAATCGACCTGGCCAACCCTAAAAGCAATAAAAAATCTACAGGTTTTCTCCCTGAGGAAAGGGCCTGGGTCGGCCAAACCCTAGAGCGAGGCTGGTACGATATCTTTCGCGAATATAGACCTGATGAAAAAGGACACTATACTTGGTGGAGCTATAGAAGTAATTGCCGAGAAAAAAATGTAGGTTGGAGAATCGATTACTTCCTGGCCAATAAAGAATTAACGAAAAATGTTAAAGAGGTTCATCACTTAAGCAATGTCTATGGAAGTGACCACTGCCCTATTCAAGTTCAGTTATCTTGGGAGTGAATCATTTCGCCTTTGTAGTAAGTTTGAACAACTAGCTTCTCGTAAGCATTCCGCTTTTTTGCATACGGACCTAGAAGGCTTTTTAAAACGGACTCTGCATCTTCGTTCTCTGTCATTTTTGGAGAAGGAACAGCAATAAAGTTGGCCCACTTTCCCTCTTCTAGGGAGCCACTATCTGAATCAAGTCTTAATATTTGAGCCCCGGCCAAGCTCGCCCGATACAAGGCCTTTGTATAAGTGGCCTTTTTATTTCCTCGATTGAGTTCCACAAAAGAATTCATCACATCAAACATTGAAAGAAAAGGCCCCCCCCCGATATCACTTCCTAGCGCCCACGGAACGCCATATTTCTCGGCTTTCGCAAAATCAAATAATCCAGAACCTAGCCCTTGCCTCTTCACACTTGCATTAGACGTTGGGCAATGAGCAATGGACGTGCCTGTCTTTTTAAGCGTTCGCCATTCTTGATCATTTAAGTAGATACCGTGTCCCATGATAGAACGGGGTCCCAAAAGCCCACACTTGTTGTAAATTTCAGTATAGCTTTTCACATTTTCGAATCCTGGAATTTCTCGATAGAGGCCCAAAACGTATTCAATTTCTTCTTGAGTCTCACTAAGATGAGATTGCATGTAACTTTTATGTTTTTTTATGGCCTTAGCCGCTTGGCCCATAACGTCAGGATGGGTCGTTGGAGCAAAGCGTGGAGTTAAGGCATAACTTTTTTTATATTTTTCACTCAAAGCTTCAACCAGGGCAAGCGCACCCTTTTTAGTTTGACGCAGACCTTTAGGCGAGTTCATCGTCATAAGAACATTACCAACGATAAAGTCGCCTTTAAATTCTTCTAAAGCGTGATCCACAGTATGACCATGGATTGAGCCAAAGCATCCGCCACCTAAAGTGCCCATTTGAGCCAGTTTCGAGGCAAAAGTTCTGGCCCGTTGCTTGCTGAAGCGCTTACTCTTAAACTTCATCTCATATGGCCATGTATAGTTTTTAAGCCAGCTCAAAAGTGAACCTTTAGGCATAAGCCTAACCTCATCTTGAACCCAGTGAAAATGCATATCAAAGAAGCCTGGCATTAAAAGAAGACCGCTTAAGTCTAAGGTTTTAAGAACTTGTTGCTTACTTGTCTGCCGCAAATACTTTTCACGCTGACCGATATGAGCTATCCTCCAACCACGAGTTGTTGGACGAATCACCAAGGCAGCGTCTCTAATGAGGCGGCCCTTTGAATCACTCATGGGAGTGAGAAGGTCGGCAAAAATGACGACGTTTTGAGTGAGCAAATCGCATCTCCTAATTTTATGTAGAAAAAACAACGACCAAGGAATCACGGACGTGCAAAAAGCAAAACTCATTCTTTCTATCTTGATGTTCACTCTTTGCCTAGGGCCTGTCATGGCCGAAGAAGCTTCAACCAATTACGTGGTAGATAAAGTACTTCATCTGAGAGTTAACTCATCGATAAATCCAGCAACGTTGAGTTATTTTCGGACTGCTTATAAAAAGGCAGAAAAAGAAAAATATCAAATGATTCTTATCGATATGAATACTCCTGGCGGTCTTGTCACAACAACCAAAGATATTCTCACTCTGATCGGAGACGCCGACTTTCCAACAGCTATATGGATTCGGCCTGAAGGAGCTTCAGCAACGAGCGCAGGTGCCATTATCTCAGTCGGGGCACATTTACTCTACATGTCCAACGGTACTAATATTGGTGCTGCCACTCCTATACAAATGACAGGAGATATAGAAGGGAAAAAAGAAACAGATGAGAAAAAAAATAAAGATAATGCCAAAGAAAGTACTGAAGCGCCCAAGAGTGTTCAAAAGCGCTTAGCCGAGGAGCTCAAAAAAAATCAAAAAGGCGCAGGTGGTGATGCACGGGCCAAGGCCATCAATGACCTTGTGGCCTTAGTTGAAAGCTTGGCCGAAACGCGCGGTAGAAATACAGAACTCTTCGCACAAATGATTAAAAAGGCGGCTTCTTACAAAGCTAGTGAAGCATTGAAAAACAACTTAATCGATGCTACGGCCAATACAATTGACGATATTTTCTCCCATATGGATGGAAAAACAATTACTGTAAAAGGTAAAAGGTTAGTTTTAAGTGCCGACTCTCCGCAAGTTGAAAATTTTGACATGGACTTAGGCCAAAAGCTTCTCGATATTTTTGCAAATCCAAGCTTGGCCTACCTCTTTTTCTTAATTGGAGCCGCCCTCATTTACCTCGAACTTCAGGCTCCAGGTGGAATGATTGCGGGTTCTATCGGTGCAATATGTTTAATATTTGCCGGCATTGGCTTTCAAGTCCTGCCTCTTAACTTTGGGGCCCTAGGGTTAATTGTGCTCGCCTTTTTACTTTTTATTATGGAGATTTACATCGTCAGCTATGGTATTTTGTCCCTGGCCGGGATTGCCGCCTTGGTCTCGGGTTCACTTTTTCTCTTTCGCGGTGAGGACGGTTATTTGGCCATGGATGTGACATTAGTTTATTCGAGCGTTGCCGCTATCCTTATTTTTATGGGCATCATTGTCTACATCTTTATTAGAGATAGAAACGAGGCCCAAGATCTTGACTTTAACAAGCTTCAAGGAAAAAACGCAACGATCATGTCGGAACTTCCAAGTGAGGAAGAGGGTTACTTTTATTACCAAGTCAAGGCCAACGGTGAGATATGGAGGGCCCGTTCAAAAACCTCAAAAGAGATTGGGGAACATATTAAAATTCAAAAACAAACTGATGATAACAATTTATTAGAATTCTAAAACTTAATTTAAGGAGCCTTTATGCAAGCCTTTCTGCCTCTGATCATTTTACTGGTGATCTTGCTTTTCAATACAATCAAAATTCTCAACGAATACGAAAGAGCTGTCGTATTCAGGCTGGGGCGCTTCACAGGAGTTCGAGGACCAGGGCTGATTCTTCTCATCCCCGGAATTGAAAAGATGAAACGCGTCGACTTAAGAACGGTCACTATGGATATCCCTTCTCAAGATATTATTTCAAAAGACAACGTGACATTGAAAGTGAATGGCGTCGTTTATAGCCGAGTCAGCAATCCTGAAAAATCAGTTGTTGCTATTGAAGATCATATTTCAGCTACAGGTCAAATCTCTCAAACGACACTAAGATCTGTCATTGGTCAATTTGAATTAGATGAGATCCTTTCTCAGCGTGATGTCATTAACGCTAAACTTCAGCATATTCTTGACGAGCAAACAGAGCCATGGGGAGTGAAAGTTTCTGCAGTAGAAGTGAAGGCCATTGACCTCCCGCTTGAAATGCAAAAGGCCATGGCCAAACAAGCACAAGCAGAAAGAGATAAGCGGGCCATTATTATATCAGCTGAAGGTGAGCTAGAAGCATCAAAGAAACTTTCCCAAGCAGCTGAAATTCTTGGAACTCAAAAAGACGCCATCACGTTGCGCTACCTTGAGACAATGCGAGAGATTTCAAAGGGAGATGGAAAATCGACCACCTTTTTTCCAATTCCTATCGATTTCATGAGCAGTATTAAAGACCTGACAAAAGGTTAATAAAACAAAACTTTAAAAATTAAACTCATTTAGGATAGTAGCGCTATCCTGAATGCAGTTTAAGCTCAACCCTACTTGAACCGATAGTTGATTACAGGCCAACTCAAAGGAAGGGTTATGATCCCATTTAAACTACTAGAATTTAACATTGCAAATCAAGAAGATCTCGTCTCGGGAGTTCTGTCAGAACATCAACAAATCCTTTCTCTGAGTTTTAGACTCAACAATGCCCATAATTTTCAACTCCCACCACAACTTGGTGAAGGAGAACGTAGAAAAGAATTATGGAAGCTTAGTTGTTTTGAAGTCTTTATCCGACCCAACAATAGTGAACATTATGTTGAGTTTAACCTTTCACCTGAAGGTCATTGGAACGCGTTTGAATTTGATGGCTACCGTTCACCTTCTGGTCTAGAGAACTTAAAAGAAGTTGACCTCACAAACCCTCCTATGTTGGCCACGACAGGAGTCCCCGTAGCTGATAAACCTTGGAGACTAGACTCTCAAATTGATCTTAGAGGTCTTCCTGAAAAATACTTAATTCCTGGAAATAGAATGATAGGAGTAAGCGCTGTCCTCCTGGATACACAGGGAAAGGCACACTTCTTTGCGCTCAATCACCCTGCACCTAAAGCAGACTTCCATGACCCAAAAAGTCACACATTAAGACTTTGAAGTTGAAAAATGTTTTTTAGATTGGCCGATAAAAAAGACGATAATAGAAAATGGCCGCACTCTTTTCAACTTACATCGAGATATCTCTTAGAAACCGACGAAGGATGGAATATAGAGCAGACCAGCAATGGTAAAATTGTCTACAAAGGCTACCAAGAGTTTGCTGATTTAAAAGAAGTTCTAAAAAACTTAAATAATAAGATTCCTTTTAAAGGACCAGGAAATTTTCTGGCCTTTCTAGTTCAAAACGATGAAACAGTTTACATTTTACACCCTGAAGAAAGAACCTGCCCAATCTACTACTCCATTTTTTCTCAAAACATTGAAGTCTCTAATCTCAATCCTCAAAATTATCACAACTGTCTTATGAGAGATGAATTCATGGTTATCAAAAGCAATAGTAAATTGAGTATTGAACCGTTTTTGCCCTGTGAAGCATCTCCGATTGTCAAGAAATCGGAAGAAGAGGTCATTCATGAATTAAACTCTTATGTTGATAAAAAAATAATTCATTTTTTCAAAATGTACTCAGGTACGGATAGTTGGCTTTATCATTCTCGAGGCGCTGATACTACGACTCTTTATTCATATGTGTTAAAAAATAAACTTCCTATTAATATCATTAAAAGCGAGCACAAAGAGGAAACTCCATTTTATAAGGAGTTTAAAGATGAACTCAACTTAAGTTGGAATTATAGACAAATTCATCATTGGGCCAAACCAAGTATTTTATTAAGTGGCGCTAATGGCGATGAAACTCTCCTAAGAAACCCTCTCTCTGGAGCTTTACTTTTAAGCCTCGCAGGAATCAATCCTCTTAAATTGCTTAAAAATAACGCAAGCAAATACAACTCACGCTATCTTCTCCTTGAAAAGAATAAGAAAATGCTAAGACTTGGGAATCAAAGAGGAAAAATTAAAAGGATGTTCAAAAAAACGGATCGAGACTTTTTCTACGACGAATTGAAATTCTATATGCTTGATGACCACCAGCACTGGCACCTTGGGAATACCCTTACCTACACTCCTTTTAAGGACATTCATCTTTTAAGGATTTTCCTCCAAGCTCCTAAAGAGACATGGGAAAAACAATTTACAGATGCTTATCTAAATAAAAAGATCATCGAAATCAATGCACCTGAGCTACTAAGTGAAATGACTGCGGGGAAAAACAAAGATTAACTCCACCCATGATCATCTTCAAAAGTCATGTTTTCTATGTGTTGCCGTAGCTTCCCTGCATGCTTAAACTTCTTTATTATTAAGGTTCTTTTTAAACCACAGCATATATCTTTTACTTCTTGTGGAAGACCTGCGTAATACTTCTTCCCACCCATACAGTCATAGAAGATTCTAATTAGATCACACACATCATCTCGAATATTCTCTGGACGAGCAGTTCCCCAGTGAAACATATCAATCACTTTTAAGTGAAAAGAAAGGCCGTGGCGCTGAACGAGTACATTCTTAAGGTGAAGATCTCCATGGTACTCTTTCATAAAATGAATTTCTTCCATCCCTTTTGCAAGAGCATGGAGTAAATGCAGGGCCTTAAAAGGGCTCAGACGTTTTCCTTTTTGACGGGCCAAAAACTCATCCAACGGTCCACCTTCGACATAATCTGAAACTAAATAAGTAACTTGATGACCTTTAAAGATCATAGTTTCCTGAGTGATATACTGAATCAAGATAGAACAGCTTCGGAGTTTATGAAGCTTTTTTGCATAAAACTTAACTGTCTTATTGTGAATATTCCTCTGAGGAAAGAAGAATTTAGCGGCCCTTTCGATTCCGGTAAGAAGCTCTCTTACAATATAGACTTCACCCTCATAACCTTCACCAAGCTTAGTGATAATTTCATATTTTTTTGAAACAATGGTTCCGGCCTGAAGGTCGAAACTCTTGAGTCGTGGGATTTTTTTTGAAGGACTAGACATATCTCTTCCTTAGCACGAGTCACTATTAGACTCAATAATGCTTCACTTTGCTAAACAGATTTCAAGACTTTGAGGTGAGTTTAAAATAGATCTTTTTTACCAAAATATCAAAGGGATAAATCAGGCGCATAGGCATTGAGCCTGGGTACTGGTGATCAGATAGCCCAATTGGACCTCGTGTGTTTCGAGGATTGTAATAAGTGGCAAAAATCTTGTCCCATACGGTTAAGAAAAGGCCAAAGTTCTGACCATGAGCACGGTGTGTTCTTCGTGCATGGTGCCAGTAATGGTTGCGAGGGGTGATGATCACAGTATGGAGCCACTCCGGCAAGCGTCCTTTGATATTAGAATGCTGAATAAGACAGGCCAGTGTTACCGCCATATTGGCCCAGAGCCTTGCACTTGAGTCGACTAAGATAAGGCCACTAAAACTTCCTTGAACGGCCCCAAAGATTGCCACTTCAATCCAAGAGTGGCGAAAACTTGAAAGCGCCGTCAACTCTGTTGTCGAATGATGAAGCTTATGAATTTGCCAAAGTGGCCTAAAGCTATGAAAAGATCTGTGAATCCCATAACTCAATAAATCTAAGATCAACATTAATACCATCAGCTGGGACCACCAAGGCCAAGACAGAGCATCGAAACTTAGGCCAATGGGGTCTAAAAGCCTGGAAAGAAAAAGCCCTATGTAAAAAGAAAGAGCTGTTGTTGCACCCATCAGCAGATACTGATTTGTCAAAAGCCAGACTAGATCCTGACGCCGCTGACGTCCTAATATCTGGTAGCTACGTGCTGGCCTCCAAAGTTCAATCATAGCTAAGATGAAAAGGGTTACCAAAATAATGAGAGATTCATCGATCATGCTTTATTATAACCCAGAGCTGACCTAAGATAAAAATTGAGCGATATATGCAGGAAAGTTTAGACCTCGAGAGCTTATGAAAGGACCCCTTGCCTCTATATCCCCTGCCGGCCAGCTGTCCCCAAGCAATAAGTGCTCCACAACACGCATCCGCAAAGCAGTCTCGTCTAGAAATAGACGTCCTTCTCCACGTGGCCTGACTCCTGGGTAGTTTGATAGAGAGAAATCTTCAGTCTTGGTAGCAGCATAAATTTGTGCCAGTGCTTGAGCATTAACAACAAAATCCATAGGATCATAAATAAATACTGCTACTTGGGAAGTGAAGGTGCAGCAGCGACAAGCAGACCCGAAGTTTTAACTGGGGCGAGACAGGCCAAAACAATGAATTGGGCCTTCCCCAAACCTTGAGGTTCATAAACCAAGACTGGCAGATGAAAAAATAAAAGAGATCGAAAGGACGGCGTTTACTAAATTGTTCAGTAAAACCTAGGCAGCTTTAGGGTCGTAATGCTTCTCAAGAGCTTTATAGGCCTTTTGGATCTCCACAAAATGTTCGTGATGCCTTTTGCACTCAAGTTCACTCAATCCTTCCTGGACCAGACGGTCAGGGTGATACTTCATGGCCATTTTTTTAAATTGCTTTTTGATCGTTATAAACTCTTGAGATGGAGTCATTTCAAGTAGTTCGTAGGCCCACTGAAGCGGGTCTTTTTGAGTTTCTTGAGTAGTTCTTTGCTGTTTTGTTTTTTTATTTTTTTGCTTATTTTGATTATTTTTCCCAGAATTTTGATCCCGATAAAATCCTTCAAAAAAACGCTCTATTTCTAATAATGTCTCTCGCAGCTGTTGTATCATCCCTGCAAAGTTCATTTTTGTGCGGGCCCACTTGTAAGCAAGCTCTGCGCGCTGAGTCGGCGTAAGATTTTGAAGGTAGCTGGAGCGCTCAAATGAAGACTTCTGGTGCTCTTTCCAGTATTTTCTAAAAAGTACTTTTTTGGAGGCCCCCTTTACTAGCATAAACTGTGCTTCAATACCTCTAAAGACAGTTGCACTATCAAGGCTTAGTTCCTTACAAAGAGATTGAGAAAGTGTAGTGCTCCCTAAGCGTGCATCGTCCAAATAGATTTGGGCCACGGTATGCGATAACCAAAGCTCATGTACGGCTTCTGGCCCAGAGTCTTGTAAACTTAAAGACTCAAAGGCCTTAAGCTCTAAAAGTTCGTGTATTCGATCGGCCATCATGCTTGCGCTCACACGAATACCTAAACGTTTCTCTAGCTCAGAAGCTTCCAGTTTCATCAGTTCCTCACCACTGTCTTTGATTTTGAGAAAATAACTGTAGAGTCTTGGGTGAAAATCTTCAAACCTGAGAAGCAAACGCTCAATCTCGGAGTGCTTCTCCCAAGAACTTGGGGCGCGTGAGCGTCTTTTGTGCTGTGATTTTGTATGAGAGTTGCGAGCATCACTCTTTTGAGCTCTTTGGCGCTCCGAATGCTTAAACCGCTCGGTCTTAAGTCTCGTCAAGGTGTCAAAAAGAATCGACCAACTCGAGTCATCTGAGCTTTTGAGCGAGTCTCTACCTATATCCCTCCAGTAAGCGATTAAATAACCAAATATTAATGAAAGAACTGTCCCTCCTATGAGGGCCAAGGTGAGCTTAATTAACATATTCTCTGATCGGCACGAATACCTGAGTTCTTGAGTACGTTTTCTCGCTCATCTGTATCAGAAGGTTTAAATAGAGTAATTTTAAAATCTGGAAGCAACATCTTTAAGCGCATAATTTTTTTTATGATGAACCATTTCTCGGATCAATTTTGGATAATTCATAATAAAACGTCTTTCACCCAATAAAAACAGCTCATAGCTATGGCAATGACACACGTCTATTTGCGCCACCTTGTCTTGATAGAAATTATAGAGCTTCAAATTGAATATTTCTGGTTTTTTAGGACCGTTTTTAAACTTCCAATCTTGGCCTTCAATCTGGCAAACGACACACATGACTAACCTCAAAAGCGATAAGGATTAGACTTCCCATCCTTCATTTATCGGCATAAAACGAAAAACCTTTAAATTTTATTTAATAGCAGCTCATCCACCGATTTTAGCTGACAAAGCTCTGTAACCACCCTAGAATATGGATTTATTTCGAATATTTTATTTTTATAATATGAGCTTAAACTTAGACTTTATTACTCCTGTACTCCTTGAAGAAATTCCTTATTTTGAGAATTTCTTGGACCGTATTGGCTTTAAACGTCTAGATGGTGCAGTTTTTGGACTCTTGGTTCTAAGCTCTAGGCCACTTTGCTCTGAAGAAATAGAAAAGGCCCTCGCACTCTCTCAAAGTGCTGTTTCACAGTCATTAAAAAGTCTGACTCACTTTGGGGCCTTAGAGCTCAGTGTTCGAACTGAAGAAATTGAGGGACGAAGCTCTCGAGTTAAATATCATACCGCCAAAGACAATGCTCTAAATATTGTGGCCAGTGTTTTTCGTAAACGTGAACACGAAAGCATTTTAGAATTTAAGTCCATGGCAAAACGCTCGATGGAAAAGTGCTTCATCTCTGAAGATATAAATTCTACGGATAGAAGGTGGCTTCGCTTAAGCTCTATCCTCGCCACCTGCCAACTGGCCGAAGATGTCATAGAGTTCGTTTACAACTTGGCCCAAATTGATAATCAAGAAACATTTCGACAAGTCGTCTCCCGCGTCCCCAAAGCTTTCAACTTAATGCTTACTACAGGACAAGCTTCGAGTGCATGGGCCAGCAAGCTTAAAGGAAATATCAAAGAGGGAATCTTCGATGGTCTGGCAAAATGGGGTCGCGAAAATAGCTCAAAGGAGCGTTTATGAACACAAATGGACTTCCAAGAATCGTCATTACCGGTGTTGGGCTAACAGCACCAAATGCCAATAATTTACGAGACTTCAGAAAAGCCTTACTCGACGGGGTTTCTGGCCTTGATCACGCAGAAATTAGGCATATGGGAAAAAGAGTCGCCGGTTTTTGTGATTTTGATGAAACAAAACATCAATCAAAAAAAATGCGCAAAAGAGGGACTCGTGCAGGCGCGATTAGTGTGTATTGTGCGCATGAGGCCCTTGCTGATGCTGGACTCGAACTGGTGAACCTAGACACTTCACGTATCGGGGTCTACATCGGCATAACTGAACACGGCAATGTCGAGACCGAAAATGAAATCCATGAACTCTATCAAAATGACTTAAATATTGAATATTGGTCGCACCACCATAACCCTCGAACAGTTGCCAATAATGCTGCCGGTGAAATTTCTTTAAACCTTAAAGTCACAGGCCCATGTTATACAATTGGCGCTGCTTGTGCTGCTGGAAATATGGGTTTAATAGAGGCCGTTCACATGCTTCGCTTAGGAGAAATCGACCAAGCTTTGGCCGGTGGAGTATCCGAGTCCCCTCATACTTTTGGTATCTTTGCGGCCTTCGCAGCACAAGGAGCCTTAGGTCATCATGAGGACCCTAAACTGGCCAGCCGACCACTAGATAAAAAACGCAATGGCATCGCGATTTCAGAAGGTGGATGCCTTTACACTCTCGAGCGTTTAGATGACGCGCTTGAAAGAGGCGCCAAGATCTATGGAGAGATAGCTGGGTTCCACATCAATAGTGACTCCACTGATTTTGTCCTTCCCAATAGCTCACGCCAAGTCCAGTGCATGCAAGCGGCTTTAAAAAGGGCCGGTCTTACACCACAAGATATCGACATCGTTAACTTACATGCCACGGGAACAGGCCAAGGAGATATTCAAGAATGCAAGGCCGTCCGTGAGATTTTTGATGGGCATAGTGAAGCCTCCATCAACTTTACTAAAGGTCATATCGGTCATTGCATGGGAGCAGCTGGAGCGCTAGAACTTGCAGGTAATCTTTTAAGCTTTGAAGATAATATGGTTCACCCAGGACTCAACCTAGACGAAATCGACCCCGACTGCGCACTCAAGAATCTAGTCTATGGGCGACCGCGAGACAAAAAAGTTAAGGTTATCTTAAATAATTCATTTGGAATGTTAGGAATAAATTCGGCCCTCATCGTTCGGGCCTATTAAGACTGAGGAGAACTGTTATGGAAAAAACTGAAGTACGACAAATTGTTTTAGATATCATCGCTGACATTGCGCTGGATGAAGACGTAACTGGTATTGATGATGACAAAGCACTTCGCGATCAATTGGATCTCGACTCGATGGACTTTTTGGACATCGTTATGGAACTAAAAAAACAACATAAAATAGAAGTTCCACAAGAAGACTACCCACAATTGGCAAGTATGAGCAGCTGTGTTGAATACCTTAAGCCTAAGTTTGAGGCCGTCCAGTAATGAGCTCTTCCTCCTATGATGTCTTAGTCATCGGGGCCGGGATGTCCGGTCTCGCAGCAGCTATCAGGCTGGCCATGTACGACAAAAAGGTCTGTCTCATAGAAAAGCACAGTATCAGTGGAGGACTGAACTCATACTACTCTCGTGGGAAACGTCGTTTTGATGTTGGGCTTCACGCACTCACAAACTATATTGAAAAAGGTGAACGACGCAAACCCATGTCCAAGGTGATGAAACAACTCAGACTTCCCTATGAAGATTTTAAGTTATCACCGCAAAAACAATCTAAGATCCTTTTCCCTCAACACGATCTTAGCTTTACTAATGAAATTGAACACCTCACACAAGAAGTGGCCGAAAGCTTCCCGGATCAAATAGATGGCTTTATTCAATTGATTGAGAAAATTAAAATTTTTGACGAAGTTAACCTCGACAATGAATACGTCTCGGCGAAAGAAGTTGTAAAAAACTATTTAAGCGATGAAACACTAAGAGAAATGATCTTCTGCCCTCTACTTATTTACGGCTCCGCTTGGGAGCATGACATGGATTTCTCACAATTTGTCATTATGTTTAAAAGTATATTTCTTGAAGGACTTTCAAGACCAGAAGGAGGAGTACGAACAATCCTCTCATTGCTAGAAACACGCTATAAAGAACTCGGCGGAGAGATTCGTTACAAAGCAGCAGTTGATAAACTTTTATGCTCAAACCAAAAAATTCAGGGAATACGCTTGAAAAATGGTGAAGAGATTATTGCCTCGACAGTCCTCTCAAGCATGGGCCTGCCTGAAACACTTGAGCGTGTTGAAGGACATGAAATCGAAAACATGCCACGTGCCGGCAAGATGAGTTTTACTGAAAGTATTTTTCACTTCTCTTTTAAGCCAAAAGAGATAGGGCTTGAAGATACTCTTATATTCTATAACGACAGACCCACCTATCACTACGCTTGCCCACAAGGACTTTACGACTCAGAAAGTGCAGTCCTTTGCTTTCCTAACAACTTTCAAAAAGATGACCAAGTAGAAGGTGTAATACGCACCACTTTTATGGCGCATTATGACAAATGGAAAGAGATGGACAAAGCTGAGTATAAAAAAGAAAAAGAAAAAATGGCACAAACGTCACTTAGACTCATTGAAAAATTGTCAAAAAAATCTATATCAGATCCAGTGTTCAAAGATGTTTTTACACCGACGACAGTCGAGCGCTACACGTGGCATAAAAGGGGAGCAGTCTATGGTAGCCCCGATAAATCCCGAAAAGGACTGACTCCTATTCAAGGTCTTTATGTCATTGGTACTGACCAAGGTTTTTTAGGCATTATGGGCGCTATGCTCAGTGGTATTTCCATGGCCAATCTTTATGGCCTTATGAAGGAGTCGCATTAATGCCTCACTATAAAAATGTCGCTCTTGAAGCCAGGGCGCATAGCTTACCACCCGAGTGGTTAACAAGTTCAGAAATAGAGCAAAAACTTGCTCCTCTATACGAAAGATTAAAGCTCCCTGAAGGCCGCCTAGAGCTTATGACGGGCGTCGACAAACGCGGCTACTGGCCGGTTGGTACAGCGCCTTCAACAATCGCAACCCAAGCAGCTTCTAAGCTAATTGAAACCAATGGCATTGACCCAGAAAGTATTGATCTCCTTATTTTCTCATCTGTTTGCCGTGATTTTCTAGAGCCTGCGAGTGCTTCTGTCGTCCACGCCAACCTTAAACTATCACCAAGAACTCAAATATTTGACCTCTCCAATGCCTGCTTAGGCGTATTATCCGCCACTCAAATGGCAAGTAATCTGATTGAACTCGGTCACTTCAAACGCGTTTTGATTGTATCTGGTGAAAACGCTGGTCCTCTTTTGACGAATACTCTTAACCAACTTGAGAATGACCCTAAAATCACCAGAAAGAGTATCAAAAAATATATAGCAAATCTCACAATAGGTTCAGCCGGCCTGGCCTGGCTTATCGGAAGTACGGCGAGCGCTCCTCATGCCCCTCGAATTATCGGAGGAGTCGGACAAACTGATAGCAGTGCAAATCACCTTTGCCGTGGAGATGGAGATGCTCAAGGCTTGATGATGCAAACCGATTCAGAAGCCTTACTCGAACATGGAATTCGTTTAGCAAAAAATAACTGGAAAGCTTTTTGTGACGACCTAGAACTTGAAAATGAGCAAATTGATTATGTAGTCGGCCACCAAGTTGGTAGTGCCCACGAACGCATGGTGCTTGGAGCACTTGAGTTAGACAAAAAGAAAACTACTGTTACCTATCCTTGGCTAGGTAACACGGGCTCAGCGGCCCTACCTTTAACTCTTGATTACCTTGAAAAAGAACACTCTTTAAATAAAGGTGACGTCATGGCCCTTCTCGGTATCGGCTCAGGCTTAACCTCTCTTATCATGGGAATTGAATGGAACCATTAAGTGAAGAATATAAGTCCATGCCTAAAGAATTAAAGGAAATATATCCTTTTACTCCAAAGAACTTTAAAACGACATCGGGTCACCGGCTTAGCTACATCGATGAAGGTCAAGGGGAAGCAATTTTACTCTTGCATGGAAACCCAACATGGTCTTTTGCTTATAGAGAACTAATAAATACGCTCTCTCCTCACTTCAGGGTCATTGCTCCTGATCATATTGGTATGGGCCTTTCTGAAAAGCCTCAAGATTATACATATTTGCTCAAAGACCATATTCACAACACCAAAAAGCTATTGGATCATCTCGAGGTTAAAAAGTATCATCTCGTAGTTCACGACTGGGGAGGAGCAATTGGAGCAGGGTTGTCAGTAAAAAATCCTGAATCTCTTTTAAGCTGGGTCATTTTAAATACGGCCGCCTTCACATCGGTCCACATCCCTTGGAGGATAAATATTTGTCGCAATCGATTTGGAGAACAATTAATTAGAAGACTAAATGCTTTTGCTGGTCCTGCGACAATTATGGCCGCCAAAAAAACTCTGCCTAAACTCGTCAAAAAGGGATATCTTTACCCATACAACAACTATCAAAATAGAATTGCGACTGCGCGCTTTGTCCGTGACATTCCCATGAACAAAGAACACCCGAGTTTTTCCACTTTACAAGAAATAGAGGAAAAGCTAGTGACACTCAAGTGCCCCAAACTTATTCTCTGGGGTGAAAAAGATTTTTGTTTTAACGGACACTTTTTAAAACGTTGGGAAGGACTCTATCCACAGGCCAAAGTCGTCAGATTTCCCAAGGCCGGTCACTATGTTTTTGAAGACGAATCAGAGCGAGTAAACTCTGAAGTCCTCTCTTTTTTTAAAAGGTCAGGTCCATGAGTGGGCTGTTTGAACAACTCCAGCAAAAAGCTAAACAAAACCCTAGAAAAAAGGCCCTCATAAAGCCTACAAAGGCCTTTTTTACTAACAAATACCATTACGAGTCTATTGACTTTGAAGAGCTTGTTCGCCGTTGCTTATGCTTTGAAAATGGGCTTCGAAAACTCTCTATTGAGCGTGGGACACGCACACTCGTTTTCGTTAAACCAGGTATGGAACTAGCCCCTCTAACATTTGCTTTGTTTAAGATTGGTGCAGTCCCTGTTTTTATTGACCCAGGAATGGGAAAAAAAAACCTTTTAGATTGTATCAAAAAAGCAAAACCTGAAGCGATGGTTGCCGAACCGATCCTGGCCGTCATTCAAAAGATTTACCCAGAGAGCTTTAAAACTGTTAAACAAAAAATTTATACACAAGGCTCTTGGTTTTTTTATCCAAAATATACTCTTAGAGGTTTTCTAAATACAGAAGCCGAGTCTTTAAGTACGTCCACTAAAGAATCGACCTCTAGTCCTGCACAAGACGAACTCGCTGCCCTTCTGTTCACATCCGGAGGAACCGGTAGACCAAAAGGTGTGTGCTATACACACAAAATCTTTGAGACTCAAACAAAGATGCTTCAAGAAATGTTTAAACTCGGATCTGAGGATGTCGACTGTCCAGGCTTCCCCTTATTTTCACTATTTACTTTAAGCATGGGGGCCACAAATGCGATCCCCGACTTGGATGCCACAAAGCCTGCTCAGTGCAAAGCTGAAAGACTTATTCAGAATATTACTGATCAAAAAGCAACTTTTGTGGCAGGCTCTCCCGCCATATGGGAGCGCGTGGCCGACGAGTGTATTCGTCAAGAAAAGAAACTTCCAAGCGTAAAGTCTGTTGTCATGTTTGGCGCTCCTGTATCATTAGATTTACACCGCAAATTTAGAGAAATCCTCCCTAATGGAACCACCTATACTCCTTATGGAGCAACAGAAGCTTTACCCGTGGCCCTTACGAGTGGCAAGGCCATCCTGGATGGACCTGATCAAAAAATGAAAAATGGTCATGGAACTTACCTAGGAAAACCTGTTCCTGGAGTTGAGATCAAAATTATTAAGATTACCGACCAGATAGAAGAGCAAATAAAAGAACTTCCCATACACACTCTCGGAGAAATTATAGTAAAAGGAGATTGTGTTACTCGTTTTTACGACGGCATGCCCGAACAAACTCAATTGGCCAAGATTCTAACAACCGAAGGCTTTTGGCATAGGATGGGTGATATTGGTCATCTTGATGAGAATGGTGAGCTATGGTTTTGTGGAAGAAAATCTCACAGAGTTCAAACGGCAACACAAACTCTTTTTAGCATTCCTTGTGAGTCAATATTCAATCAGCATCCTGAAATTAAAAGAACTGCTTTAATTGGGCCATTAACAAATCAAAGGGACAAGTCTGCAGCAGGGCTCGTCATAGAAACTATAAATCAAAAAAATCTCACGACAAAAGAAAAACAGAAAATAATTGATGAGCTTAAAGAACTGGGTTCAAAGCACCATAAAACAAAAGAGATACAAGCATTCTATTTTTGCAAAGCATTTCCGGTCGACGTCCGTCACAATATTAAGATCGACCGCAACCTACTGACCAGCTGGGCAAACAACGCTCAGCTCCAGCAGTAAACGACAAGGGACTCATATGGAAACGAAAAAAGTACTCGTGACAGGTGGTACAGGTTTTTTAGGTAGTCACCTATGTTTCAAACTTCAAAAGCTTGGATATGAAGTCATCTCTTTATCAAGAAGACCCGGAGAAGAACTTAACGATGTAGGAATAAAACAGGTCCAAATAGACTTATCTTCCCCCAATACAGATCTAGACGAAGTTGTAAAAAGTGTTGACGTCATTTTTCATACAGCAGGAAAAGTTGGAATGTGGGGAGCATGGGAAGAATTCTATCAAGTCAATTATATTGGAACACAAAATCTTGTCGATTCAGCAAAGAGAAATGGAATACGACACTTTATCTATACATCAACCCCTAGTGTCGTTTTCGATAATCATGACATACAAGGTGGGAATGAAGACCTCCCTTATGCAAAAAGATCTAAAAGCCTTTACGCGCGTTCCAAAATATTGGCCGAGCAGTATGTTCTAATGAATACTGATGACCAATTCAAAACTGTTGCCCTAAGGCCGCACTTAATCTTTGGACCAGGAGATCAAAACCTTATCCCAAGAATTATCGCAAAAGCTCAAGCAGGTCGCCTGAGAAAGATCGGAGATGGCAAAAATAAAGTTGATGTCATATATATCGATAACGCAGTAGAAGCACATATAAAAGCTTACGAGGCACTAAAAAACAACTCTATCAATGTAAGTGGAAAAGCTTTTTTCATAGCTCAAGAAAAGCCGGTGATTTTATGGGATTTTATCGACAAAGTACTAGCTCGTTATCAGCTACCTAAAGTTCAAGGCCGTATTCCATACTTTGTCGCCTACATGATAGCTTCATTAATAGAATGGGTATTCAAAGCGTTTAGAATCACAAAGAGAGAGCCACCGACAACTCGATTCATAGTTATGCAGTTAGCAAAGTCACATTATTTTTCACATAAAAATGCAAAAACAATACTTGGTTACGAACCTAAATTAAACACTGATGAAGCGATCAAGCTTCTTGGAGTTGATTAAACTACTCTAGATTAACAGAGGCCGGAGAGCGCAAATTCTCACGGCGCATATGTTGATCAACAACTCCTAGACCACTAAAAGCGCCCTCATTAAAGTGTGTGAGAAATGGTCCATTAGAAGATTCAGCATTAAATGATCCGTGAAGAAAAACATTCTTTAAACCAAAAAATGAAATCATATCGAGTTTATTTTCTGAGTAGCGGTGAACTTTTTGTGAAAAGTCACTGAGCCGCCATAAAGGAATATCACTTCTCTCCTTTGGCGTTTTATACGTACGTTTTCTTATGCATTTTTGAATATAAAAATTCTTTCTTCTTTCGGGGTAGCGCCGTCTGTTTCTAAGTTGGCAATATCGGTAAAGGCGACTTGTATACTTTTTATGTGCAAACTCTGCCCAGTAATAATCGAAAGCCTTATTAACTTTGTATCGACATCCTCCAAAAAGATTACGTAGTTTTTGCCAAAAGGAGCTAGAGTGAACTTTACACATATCTTCAATAATATTTGTGATTTTATTAGTACCAAGTTCGTTGAAGTGCCTTATACCTTCTTCTTTTATTGTATAACTACTACGCAGCTTCAAAGGTGCCTTTAACAGTCCTTGACGAAGCATCTCTGGCGCCAATGGATCTGCCCCGGAAAAATGATCTAATAGCCGAAGAACTTTTCTCATCGTTTTCTTCTTTTTTGTATCTTCAGCAAAGATTATACGCTCAAAATTAAGGCTTAGATCTTCGGTTTTATTACTATCACTTAGCGTGATATTTGATCTTGTATTTAGTAAATTCTTCTCTGACTTGTACTCAATTCTAAGCTTTTTAGTATCACTGTATCTGTGGTTAATAACCGAATCGACTTGTAGAAAAGAACGAAAAAGAACACTTACGAGACGGCTCCAAATGTTTTGGTGATACTTAACACTCTCGTAATGATGACGAAAGAATGTTGTCCACTTACCTTCCTCTCCTATTTGAATATGTTCAGTTTCTTGATCCCGAAGACCACCATAAATTAGGGCCATGTAACGTGAAGATTTGCGTTCACGAATGCGTCGTTCATGGCCAACCTCGTACGGTGAAAGAACCTGAGCATTGAAATTTCTCCCCATCATCATTCGGTCCAGAGATAATACTGTCTCACTTGCCTGACCTGTTTTCAATTTCAAGACGTCTTCTGAAGATAAGCTAAGATGAGTTTTTTGAGATTCTTCATATTCGTACTGAAAGTCATAAGAAAGTAATGTCAATCTTAGAAACTTAAGAAATTCGATTTGAAGGGCGGCTGAAATACCAATTTTCTTACCTTTTGATTTTTCGTAACTTAATCTTAACGCCTCTCCTTGAAATGCTTGGTCTTCAGGGCCTACACCTTGGACTTCGAGTTTAAATACTTTTTCAAACTTGGCCATAGCACCTGCTTGGATACCTACTCCAGTAGTAATAGGAGCTACAAACACACCACCAACGTTTACAGAAAGAAAATCTTCTCTTTGCAAGATTTCATAATCTGCAAGATCTAAATAAGATCTATCTCGTGTATACGTAAAGGCCATAAAAAGCTTATGTAAATCTATGATCAACGCTTGCTCATAATCATCGGCAAAATGAGTGTATCTATAGGTTCTTTTAAATAATACCCCTGCATAAGCTGCGAGTTGTTCATTGGATATTGAAATAAGACCCTTGTCATCTAGGCTTGAGAACAACTTACTTGCATCAATAACAAGTTCAAATTGATCGGTTACAATATAGCGATGATCATCGAAGAGGTCTGGAGCAATTTGTCTTTGGATATTAATATCAAAATAGGCAAACCCTTTCTTAAAAGTATAACCGACATTATTGAGACCACCGATATAAAAGCCATTTCTCTGATCTATGACTTGTTGGGCCTGACGCTCACCAATGATCTGATACTGATCTTGAAGTTCATTAAGTATCGTTGAATAAACTGGTCCAAAACTCCCAACGGGAGCAGATGAAAAAACGAGCTCATTTTCTAGGCCTTGAGCATCCTGGACTTGAAAGGTTTTAAACTCCTTAAACTCTTCTTGTGAGGATTGAGCATATGCCCCTGCAAAACTGCAAAGAGAAAATATGAATAATATAAATCTAAGAAGTGACCAATTCATCGCTTTCTTCCCATTCGAGTTAGGCAGTCATTGTAAATGTCCTATCGACAGATTCAATCGAACTCTTAGGCCAAGAAGAGACATAATATGTGTCTTTCTTTTAAGTGTTTGGAATGAGAGTGATTTGCCCTAAACTATGCCTAGGGCAAAGGCTATTTAAAGCGAAGACAGTTTTTTCTCTGGCTCTTTTAAATTGTGTCTTCCTGATGGCAAGTCGTTATAAGTACTCGTATTTCCGCTCGGCCACAAAACCTGAACGCTAAGCGCCTTTTCGTTAGTACCCAGACCAAAATGCAATATTTTTTCAGATTGGGCCGTTCCATTATTACCAATTAACTGTTGGTACTGTAAGCCGCTATGGGTTTTGATAGTCACCTGAGCTCCAATGGCGTCTCGGTTGGATCGTGAACCTGTCAATTTAAGGCGTAAAGAATTTGTCCTTTCATGATTATTCTTAAAAATTTGAACTGGAGAAAAGTTGGCCTCGACAGAGCCTGGGTCACCATTACGTAAAATTATATCTAGATTTCCATTTCCCGTCAGGTCAGCCTTAGCCAGAACGTAACCATCTGCTAGAGAATCAACTCCTTCCAGGTAACCAACTTCTGTAAAACTACCGTCTCCATTATTGCGAAACATTCTATTGCGTTGATGTCCAGCAAGGTGAGGCCGTGCAGTGAGACCTTCTTGTTCGTTAAAAAGATCACCTTTAAAACCAGATAAAATATCCATTACATCAGATTGAGTTTCTATATTTTGAGCACTGTTTTTGGCCAATACATAGTCCATTTTTTCTGCCTTTAAAGCGATTTTAGAAAACATCACAGACATATCTTGAGTTCTATCTGTGCCACTCCAAAGGCCATTTGCCACATACAAGTCTTGATGGCCATCATTGTTATAGTCAAGAAACTCTACTCCAGCAAGGCCTTCACCGACATTTTCGAGGCCAACTATCTTGGTTGTTTCTACAAACTCACCTGGCTTCATGGCCTGATAAAACCTTAGTCCTTGTGTGTCCATTCCTGTAAAGATTTTTTGATCCCAATTAATACGACAAGAAGCATCGAGTCGCTCAAAAGCATGAAAGTTTACATTAGTTAAAACTGCATCAATAAGACCATCGTTGTTGGCATCACCTACTGCGGCTCCCATGCCATAACCTTCATTAACAACACCAATCTGTTTAGCACTTTCAATAAATTTCCCATTACCTTTATTGATATAGGCAGGACTTAATCCGCCTTGGTCATCAATAACCAGAATATCCATATTCCCATCGTGATTTATATCGGCCGAAAGAGCAGAGTGAGGGTATAGGCGTTGAAGCTGTGATGTCTTTTTGCTTTCAAAGGCCTCAGCACTAGAATCCTTGAATTTTAAGTTTCCAAGATTTGAATAAAGGCCCTCGGGTTTTGTTCCTTCGACATAGTCGAGAGGATCAAGTGTTGTAAAGTCTTTAGCACCAGGATAACCGACATAAAAATCAAGAAATCCATCCTTATCAAAATCTGCAACGGCAGCAGGCATGGCCTGGTAAGTAGCCTGTTCATCTTTTATATGAGTAGCTTTCTCAAATTTCCCGCCTTTATTTTCATACAAAACAAGGTCATTTTTTTCCGCACCTTTTTTTGTCGGTATAAAACGAACAAGCAATAGATCATCCAAACCGTTATTATTAAAGTCAGCGAATATAGATGTTTTTACTAGGCGTTCACCTTCTAAGCCAGAATCTTGTACTTCCTTGAATTTTCCATTACCAAGTCCTTCTAATAGACGACCTTCTCCGTGAGCTCCAATATAGAGGTCAGCAACACCATCGGTGTTATAATCACCTGTAGACAATGAATAACCACCTCGTCGAATGGCCTCCAGTCTTTTATAACTAGGTAATGTTCCTAGACCCGAATCAACAGTAATTTCTTCAAATCGAGGCTTTGCGAGAGTAAGAGTATTTAGTCCGTTTTGTTCCAGTGTCTCTATCTTCCATGACCCTTGGCTTCTAACCAGTTTAATTCTTATTGGACCTCTATCGTGGCGTCGAACGCCCGACTTATCAACGCCTCTAATATCTAAATAAGCATTGAGAGCAATGGCCTTCATTTTCATTTGATTATCGCGTTGGGCTTGAGTTGATTTAAAATTTTTAACAACAATTTCAGCATCCTCAATTTCATTAAAGCTCTTTAGGTACATTTCAATTTCTCTGAAGTTATCTTTTCTGGGATGTCCTTGTTTCCAAGAAAATTTCATGATTGCATCAAATTGCTTGTCGGGACTTTTATTTATTTCCCAGGGTGTAGAATAAAAAGCGGTTGAGACTAGTTGCTTTTTAAAATCTCCTATATTTTGTTTTTTTATCGCTCTAGTTAGAGGGATTAAAACACTTCTTTGTATTTTTTGAAAATCGTGCTCATCTTGGTGACAAAGTTCTTTTATATCTTCAGTTAGCCACTCTTCTCTATTCGAGGAGCCTCCGAGCTTTACAGGTATTCGATTAGAATCTACCGAGCCTGGATTGGACATATTTTTAAGCTCTTTGAGTTTAGCTTTTGCCTCCTTTAGCGACACCTTATAGTCATTAGGACCCTCAATAAACTTTGCACTTAAGTTGAAAGAGCAAAGAATAAATATCCAAGGAATAAAACGGCGATTTTGACTAGGCACAGTTACCTCACTTTAAGAATATAAAAATCATAAACTACTTAAATTATAACTCGAAGGTACAAACTGAACAAACTTAGAAAGGCAGAAAAATGAAGTAAATGCCCGCAATACCTGATTAAAACGTAGGGAAAAGAGATGAAATATTTAAAATTCTGAGCAATTAGAGGCCAAAGAAATGCCAACTTTTCCCGTCTATGACCAATGAGGCTCTAGGATTGTGTCTTTTGAACCACTTCTTCGTCAAAAGTATTAAGAATCATTCCCCCATCCACAAGAACGCCCGTGCCATTAACTCCCGATGAGCGTGGGCTTAGTAAAAAGAGCACTGTATTGGCAACTTCCTGAGTTTTAAGCGCCTTTTTTCGCAATATGAGTTTTTCTGCAAAAAGGTAATTATCAATATAACCAGGTATTCCGGCTGAAGCCGAGGTTTTTAGGGGTCCAGCACAAACAGCATTAAAACGTACTTCACTGAACGCCGAGAAACTTTTGGCCAAATAGCCAACACTCGATTCGAGAAGGGCCTTAACAGGACCCATATGACCATAACTTGTGGCCTTAGTATTAGAAATTGAGATTGTCACAACAGCAGCTTCTTGAGTGAAAACATCTTTTAGGGAGTTCGAGATGGCCATTAAGGAGTGACAAGAAACTTGTGTCGCCAGAGCAAAATCCTCCCAACTCGTTTCATGAAATGGCTTTATTCCACCTGCATAATTAGCAAATGCAATCGAATGCAAAAAACCGTCCAATTGAACTTCTTGCTTTAGAAAGTAATCCGTAAGTTCTGCCAGATCTCCTTTATTTTGAACATCGACTACAAGGATAGGACAATCAGGAAAAAGTTTTTGGGCCTTTTCTTTATGTTGTTCAGACTGGACACTTAAATAAACCTTGGCCCCATTTTCAAGGAGATCTCGGGTCACTTGTGTTGCAATACTTTTCTTGTTCGCTACACCTGAGATTAAAAAACATTTTCCTGTGATATTTAAAAAATCCAAAAACTCTCCCTTCTCTTAAGATTAACTCTACTCTTGATTAATCAAGGCGCAGGTAAAAAGTAGGGACAATACAACTTTTGAGTCGACTTTTATTTGCCCCTTAAAATAAGTCGCATTGGCGAGTCGTTCGAGCTCGCTAACCGTTATCTCTAGAGTTTGCTTAGGTTTCACGAGACCTTTGAAGCGGGCCTTCTCTACTTTGGTGACAACTCCAAGGCCTTCATCATTTCCGCCCATCAGAAGAGCGCCAGTTTGAAAAAGGGCCTCTTGAAGCAAAACACCCGGCATAATAGGATTGCCGGGAAAGTGTCCCTTGAAAAACTCTTCTTCCCCCGTAAGAGTGAATCTCGTTTCAATAGAACTTTCTTTACGCTCTACAATTTCATCAACAAAAAGAAAAGGATCTCTTTGCGGGAGACCTGAAAGAACCTCTTCACTGGCCTTCACTTACAGTCCCCCTGAAATTTCCAAGGTTGTCCCTGTAATATATGCTGCTTTTTTAGAGGCAAGAAATAGTGCGGCATCTGCAACTTCCTCTGGCTTACCAAAGCGGCGCAAAGGGACTTGTTTTTTATATTCTTTAACTTGCTCAGCAGGCAAATCTGCAATTAATTCCGTCTCAATGAAACCTGGAGCAATATTATTGACAGTGATGCCTCTTTTTCCTACTTCTTTAGAAAGACTTTGAGACATGGCCACCTGTGCAGCTTTAGAAGCCGCGTAGTTGGCCTGACCGGGCAGCCCAAGACGGGCCGAGACTGAAGAAATATTAATAATTCTACCGTAGCGGTTTTTGAGCATAGAAGGCAATGCATACTTAGTCATAAGAAAGCTGCCTTGTAAGTTTACATCTAAAACTCTGCTCCAGTTTTCATCTTCCATCATAGCAAGCATTTGATCGCGACGAATCCCAGAGTTATTGATTAAAACTTCTAGCCCTGTATCAAGCGACTCAAACCACTTAAAAAAGTCTTGTACCTGCTGACTATCAGAGACGTCGAACTTTTTTAACGTACATTGATCAGCAAGAGTTTCAAGAGAGCGCAAAAACTCTTCAGCAGCTTCATCATTTGAGGCGTAGGTTGCAATCACTTTTGCGCCTTCTTTTAAAAAGCCTTTAGTCAAGGCCGCACCGATGCCTCGAGTACCGCCTGTAACAATAACTGTTTGCTGATCGTATAAACTCATAAACTCTCCTGTAGGCCAGACTCTACTTGTTTTTGTTTTTCGACGCGATCAAGGTGGCCTTCTACTTCATGAGATTGAATGATCCCATAATTTGCGGCCCCTAACCAACCGGACATGATAATCCCCACACTTCCGCTGTGAAAAAGGCCGGGAACTTGATGATGCATTCCCATGGAAAGCTCTAGCCCCTCAAACTTGGTTCCAAAACTCGCACCCTTTTTATGGTGAGTGTAGCGCTCAACGGTTAGAGGCGTAGAGCAATCGACGAAGTCTATTTTTTCACGTACTCCTGGGATAATCTTCTCCAGAGCATCTAGTGCCCTTTTTTTAACAAATTCTTTTTGATCAAGGTATTCCTGCTCCGATAAATCTTTCCAATCTTCGTACCTGGCATTTGAAGAAGAAACAACGGCGTAACGTTCTCCCCGGTCTTCACGCATATCAGGGTAATAAACAGAGAAAGTTTGACTTCCAACTTTTGGAGAGAGGAGAAGATCAGTATTAAAGGTTTCATCTTCTGAGGTAAAAACTAATTCACCAATATCGGGAATGCTCTCACCTTCTCTAATCCCCATGAAAACCTGACAGCTCGAAGTATTAAGTCTAACTTTTCGAAGTTTCTCTATAAACTCTGGCGCAAAAAACTCTTCTCCGGCCATATCTTGAATTGTCCTAACCAGGTTAGCATTGGAGACAACGGCATCGGCTTCAATCAGTTGATCACCAAGCCATACTCCGCGACAAATGGGAGCACCCGCTGTGGATTCGATGTGAAACTTATCAATTTTAGAGTGTAGCTTTATATCAACACCATTTGAGATGAGTTCCTCTTTCATTAAACCTATCAACTTGTCTGTTCCGCCACGAAAGATATAAACACCCTTACTCATGAAGTTTGAAAAAACAATGCCGTAAGTAATGGCGGGGTCTTCAAGGGTAGAGCCGTTTGCGTAAACGATCGGCTCTAGTAAAAATCGCTGAACATCATTACGACCTTTAAAGTATTTATCAAACAGCTCACCATTGTTCATTTTGGGAGCATCATAGAAATTCATTGTTTCTAGTTCTTCAAAAAAGGCCTCGACAACCTTTGGGTCGAGATTAAACTTCTCGATCAGCTGACGGGTGAAGTCCTCGCGAGTAAAATCTGTTTCTATTTCAAACTGAGGATTGATGTAGCGTACGCGACTTACCTGAGTGATCGATTGTGCAATCTCTTTGCTCCAATACTTGCGACAGGTTTTAATCATTCCTACCGGAAATCCATGCAAAGAGACGTCAAAAATATGATCGCCTTTCTTGCGCTTAAACCAAGTGGCAAAGCCACCAAGCTTGTTATGTGATTCCAGCAAGAGCACCTTGCGCCCATTTCGGGCCAATTTGTTGGCGGCCGTCATGCCGGCCAGACCTGAACCCACAACTACGACATCATACTTTTTTTCAGGCCGGTCTTTTCTTTTGAGCAACATAAAGATACCTATTAAAGACTGTAAAACAGCGAATTTAAGGCCAATTTTGCGCTTCGACAAGGCGCAATGCCACGGCCTAATATTTGTCTATGGCCAAGGCCTAATATGCGGTTTATATAGTCTATAACGCAGCTAGAGAGGACCCAAATTGTGAGAACGGACTTTACTTATACTGATCAAAAAAATCCCCACGTTGACAGGAGTCGTACCCTGCTCAAAAAATACCCTGAGCTACGTAAGCTCATGGGCCCTTACCGCCCTAGCGCTCTTTGGATTTTGGCGATTGTGACCTTGCAGATCTTCATCGCTTACCTTTTGGCCGATGTTCACTGGGGATGGGTCATAGGACTATCTTGGCTAGTCGGAGCAGTCATCTCCCACGCACTTTTTGTCTTCGTTCACGAGGCTTGCCACAATCTTGTGATGAAGTCCTCGTGGGCCAATCAGCTCTTTGGTATTCTTTCCAATGTTGGACAGGGATTCCCTTCCTCTGTTGGCTTCCGGCACTTTCACCTGCTCCACCATTCGAACATGGGCGAATATGAATATGATGCTGACTTGGCCTTTTACAACGAAGCTCGCTGGGTAAAAAATATCTGGTGGAGAAAAATCATATGGTATCTAGGCTTTATGTTTATCGAGGTTCTGAGACCATTAAAACTTAAAACACCTAAAATGAAAGTAGGCTGGGCAGTTTTAAACTTCGCTGTTGTCATTGCAAGCAATATTGCCCTTTGGTATTTTTTAGGGCCTAAGGCTTTGGCCTACGTTCTTATGTCAACAGCTTTTGGTGTCGGCCTTCATCCTGTAGGAGCTCGTTGGGTTCAAGAACATTATATTTTCAAAGAAGGACAAGAAACTTATAGCTATTATGGACCTATGAACCTGTTGAGTTTTAATGTTGGCCTTCATAATGAACATCATGACCTCTACCGCGTTCCTTGGGTTCATCTGCCTAAACTCACTAAGACGGCCCCTGAATTCTACGAAAATCTCTACGCGCATAGGTCATGGACGAAACTCTTTTTACAGTTCATCTTCGACCCTAAAATTGATCTTTATGCTCGTATTGTGCGTCAACGCTAAGAAGTTAGAGATTAATCCAATAGCGACGTAGATTTTCTCTGGCCTCAAGGTCGATAGATAATGTGTAGTCATAGGCACCCACATTTTCGATGACCTTCCATGAAGGTCGATTCTTATCGCCACAAGTGATGAGAACTTTTTCAAGCCCTAAACCATGGCATTCTTTTAATCCCTGCTGAAGCATCTCAGTCGCGTAACCTTGACCTCTCGAGTTGGGAGCTACTGCATAGCCCAAGTGCCCTCCTCGAAAGCGAAGATGATCATTCAACTTGTGGCGGATATGAAGGCGGCCGACAATCTTGTCTTCAACGAAACCATAGAGCATAGTATTAGGGACAAAGCCGGAGGGAAGCTCCGCTCCCTTCTCATTCTTCTCAAGCCTATCCAAAAGCTCACTAAAGCTCATTCCTTCTTTCCAATCAAACGTGTACCAGTCGAGATCTTCTCCCTCGAAAGCTTTTAGTCCTTGAAAGAAGGGCAGCTCATCATATTCACTAAGTCTTCGTAAAGTTAGTTTTGTGGCCATAACAAATTCACCTTATAAATGGCGGAACCTAAGCGAGTCTCCCCTCTCTTACTCTCAAGTACTGCCTGAAAAACGATTTGATTTTGATTGTTGATCCAAGGAGAGCCTGCTAGTCCTGGGCCCCAGTCAGAATCTAGAATTCTGGATGTCTGGATATCACTTGGGACTATATCAGATTCTCCCACAATTTTTTTTAACCCTTGATCGACTGACCATGCATAAATAGAGCGCTTGCCTCTTCTATCCTTGGCCCGGAAAACCACGACATTTTGATCATTGACCAGTGGTCGAAATGTTTCTATTTCAGAAATATCATCCTCGCCCTCACGGGCAACTTTATAAGTTTGAGTTCTTGTTTTCAAAACAACAGTCTTCCCCATTAGAGCGTCGACCATACTTGCAACAAAGACCACATCGCCCCGAGTGTTAAGGCCTAGGTTGTTATGAAAGCTCTTGTAGGGGGAACGAGGGTTAGCGTCCTGATCTTCTACTACAACCTCAGGTAACCTTTTTGGAAGCTTCCAACGAATAATTTGATCGGGCCGATTTTCTCCCCACTGCCGCTCATCTCCGTAACGAAGCTTGGCGGCCATATACTGACCTGATGTGTGCGGGACAAAAATATAAGAGGTATCACTCTCTGCTTCAACGATGAGATCTTTCCAAGAAGCATTAGTACTATTAACACTTCTGCCACCCATGAAGTTCAGTTCACGCCAAACAAATTCATCTTCACCAATAAAACTCATTCCCGTAAATCCAAGCGCATCAGGGTAATCTTTTGGGGAGAAGGCTTGATCGAGCTCATTTGTGAGCGGTCTATAAATAAAGACATTTTCAGTTTGATTTTCATTGAACTCAGTAAAAAGTAACTCTCCTTGGGTATTAAGTTCTGGCCGGGATAGCATATTCTGAGGTTGTGCCTGATAGATAACTAAGCCTTTCTTGTGTGGTTCTTTTACCCAGTAGCGGCGATGAAAATTTCCATTACTCTCATCAAGACCTAAGTAAGAAAAACTGACGCGACCGACATCATCGATAACGGGGTCACTATTATAAAGAATACTTGGTGCATTTAAACCAAAGCTGCTGAACTCTCCCGAGCGGGCAATGAGCTCCATTTGATAAAATCCATAAGAAGGCTCGGCCAGAAAAATTGCCAACAACGCCAAAGCGCGAAGATTCAACATAAGATCATCCTTGATACATTCAGACTAAAAAAGTTTCTCTTAATTATTCTACGCGGCCCTGTTTAAAGCGTCAAAGCTCTAGACCTTTCTCACTTTTTAATATGGACATCGCAACCTTGACTCCATCGACAGCTGCAGAGGTGATACCTCCGGCATGCCCTGCTCCCTCACCACAGGGATAAAGTCCCGCATGGTTAGTCGAAAAGAGTCCTTCGGGGTCACGGTTGATTGTCACAGGCGCTGAAGTCCTGGTTTCAGGTGCCAACAAGAGTGCCTGATCCGTCACAAAACCTTTCATTTTGCGGTCAAACTCGTGAAGCGCACGGTCCAATTGAGAACTGATTTGCTCAGGTAAGATGTCTCTTAAGGGACTCCAAGTGGTACCTGATGGACTGGATGACTTGGGTAGGTCTTGCTCTTTCATTCCTCCATTTAAAAAGTCCTTAAGACTTTGTGAAGGCAGCTCCTTACCACTAGCACGCTCTTTTGAAGCATTAAAAGCACGCTTTTCTATTTCCTTTTGAAACTTAAGGCCCGCCAAAATATCACTGTCACCAAAGTCTCTGTATGCGTTGACGCTAACGACAAGAGCTGCGTTAGACCAAGGCGAATTTCTCGCATAGTTACTCATTCCGTTCACGACTATCCCATCTGAATCTGTTCCTGAAGAAAGAACATAACCACCAGGACACATACAAAAGCTGTAAGTACCGCGCTCTGTACTCGAGTCGTGATAGCTTAAGCGGTACCGGGCCGCTCCGAGTTTCTCGCCTGCAAAATTTCCGTATTGTAGATGATCGACAAATCGCCGCGGGTGCTCAATTCTAACTCCGACAGCAAAATCTTTGGCCGTCATGGCCACTTTTTTTGAACTCAAATGGTGGTACATATCTTCGGCCGAATGCCCCGTGGCCAAAACAACATGTGAAGAATGTAAGACCTTTCCATCTGATGTCTTAACCCCGACAACTTTTTGAGGGTCACCCTCGTATAAAAGTTCGCTAACCTTTGTATTGTAATGGATCTCACAGCCCTGAGACACAAGAGAATCAGAGATTTTGTTTATGAGGAGACGAATTTTATTAGAGCCTAAATGGGGATTCGAAACATAAGCAGTTTCAGGAGGTGCTCCGAAGTCCACCATTCTTTTCATAACATAAGAAACATGAGGGGATTTAATACGAGTGATGAGTTTTCCATCGCTAAAAAGTCCGGCCCCACCTTCTCCAAAGCAGACATTATTTTCGGAGTCAAATTCACCATAACGCCAAAATCGAGCAATTGACTTCATACGCTTGTGAGCTCTCTCGCCGCGCTCAATTAAAATAGAGGGAACTCCATACTCTGCCAATCTCAAGGCACAAAAGAGTCCAGCTGGGCCGGCGCCCACAATGATAGGCTTTTGCTTTAAGGCCCCTAGTTTTGGGAAACTCTCTTCATGGACACTAAATCTCTCACCTTTATAGATTCCCTCAAAAATATAATTAACATGAGGAGGTTTCCCTCGATTAGCACCACGAGCATCTAGGGCTTCACTAATCAGGCGATAATCCACGACATCGGGGAAATTCTTTTGTAAATATTTTTCAAAATCTTCGTCAAAACGCAGACGAACTTGTCGTTTAATCGGCATCGTCTTATCCTATCCTCAAATTCACAGACAGTGCATATTTACACTTTTTTTCAGATAGGGACAAACTTGTGAATCTTATACACAGCAAGCCTGGAGGGATTGCATGGAATTTATAGCCATTGGAGACGAATTGCTCTCAGGCCGCATTACTGACGCAAATGGGCCGAAACTGGCAGAAGTCGGCCAGAGGCTAGGTTACCCCTTAACTCACCTTCAAATTATTGGGGATGAGATGTCTGAAATAAAGAAAACGCTCAAAGAGGCAGCAACTCGATCAGAGCTTATAATCTGTTCGGGAGGTCTTGGCCCTACTCCTGATGATCGAACTAAACATGCTTTAGCCGAGCTTTTAGAAGTCCCGCTTGAGGATAGCCCCAAGGCGCGAGAAATTGTCAAGGTTCACTACCAGCGCATCCACAAAAACTGGGGACCTGAAATTAACTCTTATCACCTCATCCCCCAAGGAGTAGATCCTCTTGAAAATCCTAATGGATTAGCACCGGGGCTATTGGCCAAACTAAATAAAGCTCAAATAGTTTTTCTTCCTGGGCCACCCAGAGAATTTCATGCCATGCTCGGTTATCATCTTGAAAGAATAACTCAAACATTGCAAAAGAAGCCTCAAAGACTTTCTCAATTTTGTGTAAGAACATACGGCGTTCCTGAAGAGAAAATCTTTGGTGAACTCTGCCCAACTCTCTGGGAAGAGCTCGAAAAATATGGAAAACTGAGCTCTCTTCCAAATTTCTTTGGCGTGGACTTGGTCTTACAAGCATCCAAAACTATGAGTGAAATAGAACAAGAGAATTGGGCCGAGCAAATCAAGCAGCACCTTTTTCAAACTGCAGTGGCACCGAATATATGGCAATTTGGGGAACAGGACTTGGCCAGTTATCTTCTTGATCAAATGCGCTCCAGAAGTCTCACTCTTGGACTCGCAGAATCATGTACGGGAGGTCTTGCCAGCTCTTTTATAACGGACGTTCCAGGCTGCAGTGATATTTTTTATGGCTCGATTGTCAGCTATCATAATAATACAAAAATAAATATTTTGAATGTCGACCCTCACACGATTCAAGAATATGGCGCGGTCTCAGAAAACTGTGTACGTCAAATGGCCGATGGCGCACGAAAAGTTCTTGGAGTTGACGCTGTCATTTCATACAGTGGAATCGCAGGCCCTACTGGAGGCTCAGAAGCAAAGCCTGTAGGAACTTTAGCAATCGCCCTTTCCACATCCTGGGCCCCTACTCAGTCTCAAATTTGCCAGACAAACGGAGATAGGAAAATGCTCAAAAGTCGATTTGCGGTAAAAGGGCTTCACTGGCTTTTAACACAATTACCAAAATGACTTTAAATTATTGACCTATATTTTCCAGGTAATCATTTAAAGAGCCGCCATTTTTTGTAGCGGGACTGTTGATTTCTTTAACCGCTTTTTGAGTTATCTCCTGTATTTGCTCATCACTCATTCCTTCCAATTTTTTTTTGGCCTTCTCACCTTCTTCTGGTGATATTTTTTCTTGAGCAATAAGAAGATCAAGCATCTGAGAAACTTGACCTTTGTTTAATTTAATTTGACTTAAACTTTTCTTCAAAGACTCTGCATCGATCTCAAATGAAAAACTCGCATGTGACATAAAACAAAAGACAACTATCAATAAAATGCTTCGAATCTGCTGGATCATAAATACCTCAATATACTGACAAGAAAAGTCTGGATTATTATAGCATCTCTTACAATTGCACAAAACGACAACTAATTCTGTCACATCGCATACCGATGGAACTGAAAACAAATGGCCTAAATCTATTGATTTCGAGTAATTAGGTTATACGAGAGGAATCAAGGCTCGCTTTTGCCTATAATGAAGGAGTCTTTAAACTTTAGACAACATGAATCCGATAAAGTTAAAAGCAAGGAGCGATAAAAGAGTGATGACACGGATTGGGTCCATATTCGCCAAGTTAAACTTTGGGGCATGCGTTTTCGTCATGCTTTTCTTTATTACTTCCTGTATTCCTGAAAACAGTAGTTCTGGAAAACGATCTGTTGACACCCAAGGGGCCAACAACCCTGGAGACACACAAACAGATACGGATACGCCAGACTTTTCCAACGATCTCAATTTTATACAAGCCGCTGGTCAGCAAAGCTCCTCATCACTTAGTCTCACTTTGAGCTATGACGACGCTTTTTACTTGCGCGGAAAAGAAGTCAATCAGTTTATCAGAAATGGAAATGAGAACAGCGTCCAATGTCTGGTTTCTCCCTTCCCTAATGGGCCAGAAAATAAGGCCGCCGTGATGAGTGCGACACCACGCTTTTTTATTAACTTCGCAACAAATACGAAAGAGTATTACTATCTCATTAACGTCAACACCAGAACAGACAACCAGGCCCTTTGTCAAAAGGCAGGCTTGGTTAATCAGCTCACAATAGAGCTCGGCAGCTCAGACATCGCCTATGCATTAGATGACGTTTGTAATGGTTGCTCTTCAACAGACCTTAGAGGCGATGGATTGAAACTCTACTCTCAAAACGGTGGAGCTCTCACAGCGGTTAGAATCAACTACCTTCGCTTATTTGGAAATACAGGGTCAGTTAATGACTCCCCTGTTGGAAGCAGCTGTCAGGAAAGTTCAGAATGCCAGTCTAAAGGATTTGATTGCTGCTCATCTGGTCAATGTGTTAACGACAAAGAACCGAAAAGTGGGATTGATCCCACCCATCCAGATTACCTTCAAGCACTCCAAGATATTGACGAGAACCCCGCAAATATTACGAATTACCCTCAGTATTTCCATCTCTGTGCAGTCGCACCTCCAAGTGAACCAACAGAGCCTGCCCCCACAAACCCAGAAGAAGAAGAACTCGAACGATTTACAAAGCTAAAGGAGCTGTACGAATGCACAACTTTAGTAGATGGAGAAATGTCGGTTTGTACAAAAAATATTGAAAATGCTAGTCAAAATGATGGCCCTTATTTCACAACACCAGATGATAGAAACTTTAACTCGATCTACAGAGGTACTGTAGGTCTTCTTCCACATAGTATCGTTAAGCTAGAATATGCTGACCAAATCCTCTTTGATGATGAGAATAATATCTCTCTAACAGGCGCCACAATAGGAGTAAACAACTCACAAGTTGGAAATGATAACTTAAGTGACCCATTAGAGTTTGATCTGCTGCAAGCTCTTCCAGACAATGCACCTAACGACATACTTAAAGTAAAATACAAGATTGATGGATCCTGCGAAAAAATCAGTAGTAATCTCGCTCAATGTCAGAAATTTTATGTCCAGGGCCAAAACTTAGGACAAGTGGACGATCATTTTCCTGCTCGTAATAGATTTGATCTTCCTTTCTACTCTGACATTGATAGAACAATTAATGTTAAAGTTGATGGTGCAGTGAAGAATCGTGGATCAGATTGGGAGCTCGTTCCAGGATCTCCCTCAAATATCAATTTTTTAGGAACAGGGCTTCAAGTCTTCGATACTCAAACAATACAAATCAGCTATTTCGTTGACCTCAATACAGATAATGTTCTTCAGTCAAAACGAGATGCTATTACTAGGATACAAAGCATCTGTGAATGTGAAGGGAATGATTGTCGATTAGGGCCTGTCATCTCAGATGAGACAAATCAAGTTGTTAATTATAAATGTATTTATCCTCGACCAGACTTGCCTCCGCCACCTTTACAACAAACCGTTATGCTACATTCTAAATCTACTCCGCATCGCTATTTCGATGAAACGGGGCTAGCACAAGAAAGTCTTGACCCCTCGACACCTAAGCAAGAAGGTAAAAATTATCAATATAATGATAATGATTTACTAAAACCAAACAACACAACCGAGAGTAAAGGCTTTAATGAGATCTACGGCAGTTTTACTGCTAGATCTGGAAGTGCTCGTCCGGCAGAAACAATTAGAGTTGAGAAGGGCCGAACTTACGATATTTTCACTGAAACTGGAAATTTTTCCAGCTGTTTATCTTGCGGAAACGACTACCATTCAAACCTTGCGAAGGTTTTCCCCGAAAGCTTAGGCAAACCGGGCGCAGGCTACACACCGAACCTGAAACAAACAAATAGATCAACAGTCCGAGATTTCCGGGCAGATGATTTAGTTTTCGGTCGGGCCTGTTTTTTACCTGCAACGATGATCCCATGGTCACATGCTTCAGGAAGTTCTGCACAAGAACAAAGACTTGATCGACTTGCAACACAACACTTCTATTTTGCTAACGGCTACCAGAGAGATTGGTTCGGTTTTAATTATGGCTCACTGATTGGCTCGTTCGATGGAGTTACATGGTTTTCTGTTGGAAGTCAGAGAAGAATTAAGGCCAAGTCGAATAAACTTTTCTTGGCAATAAATTCTTATTTTGGAGATCTCACTGTCACTGACACATTTAAAGTCCAAGTTTCGGACGCCTCCACAGTTCCGGCTTCAGGCTCAACTGTCTCAGATGATTTTCAAAGTGATGGGGCCTCATGCAGACAAGTCCATAGATGTGAAACCGATCGTGACTGTGCGACAAAACTTGGCTGGGATTATACCTGTCAAGATATAGGTAATATCACAACATCGTGGCCCCAGTTTGATAGCAATGGCTCTGAGCTTCCTAATACATCATCCATAAGAAGGCTCAAAAATATATTGGATATCCGTCAAGGTGGAAACAGAAGATGTGTCTACCGAGGAAGAGGGACTCCATGTCAAACGACCAATAGTATTGGAGATGCGTCTGCAAGTTATAATTCTTCAACCTCTCCAGGTATGCTCGCTTGTAGTTCAAATAATCATTGCCAGCCTTTTGTTTCTGGCAGTGAAGCACCACGGTTTAATACTAAGATCTCGAGATTTGCTCGCTCCGTAAGAAGCCAAAATGCGAGTCCTGATGTCACTGAATTTAGTTTGGATAGCTTCGGACTCGGAGCAAGACTGATAGGGAGACCTTTTGAGTACAATGGTGATCAAACGATTCCAGAAGAAGTTAGAGGAAGCATGAGTTCGAACTCAATATCTGCCATGTGTATTCCCGGCCGTAACCCTCAGGCCCCAACCCTAGGCGATCAACATAATGCGGCCCCAACTTCTCAAACACTTGGTGACAAAGTCCTAGGTATGGGAGTCACAGTGCCAGGCCCTTCTTCTCCCCTTTATACAAGTGCCTGCTCAATCTTTGATGAGCAAGGAAATTATTTTGCACTTCAATTTGAAAACCTCTCAACTCCTCCCTCGGACGCTGACTTCAGGTCACTCGCCGCAACACAAGTCATACCGAGCAATGCGCTTAAGATATTTGAAGGGCTGACAAATGAAAGCCTTCTTAGAATATTTGAGTCAGAACAAATTGAAGAGAGAACACTAGAAGAAAACCGTTGCCTAAGAGCTCCTGGCTCGGCATGTCATACAGACTTGGACTGTGCTCCTTCAGATTATATAACCAATACGACAAGGCTCGTAGATGAGAGAGACGAAACGATTCTTTCAAATACCCTTAATCTCTATGAAATACTTTTCTGGAAAGAGAGCTTAGTCTGTGCTCAACCTTTAGAAAAAGAAGATGAGGACTATGACCCTACCCTTAACAGATGTTGCCGTCCAAAAAACAATATCATGCACATAGGAACAACAGATGTTGCTGCTGATGATAGTCGGTTTGGCAGCTCACCAACACATTTTGAAACACCTCGTATGACATCTTCGGGGCAAACAGGCCTTAACATAGACCTAGATAACTCTCTTCGAAATAGTGGATTGGCCCCTGCTCATGCTGACATGTTTTCCACTACTACAAGGGATCGCTTCCCTCCTCTTGAGATTGTCCGTGGTAACACATGTACAGGAGCCGATATTCCTGACTGCCGCATGGAACTTGATGAGCTAGATTTAGATCTACAGTTTAATACATTAGATAAGATTGCCTCTAAAACCTCATGTACTGAGCACTGGGTAAGACATTGGGATAGTGAAGATAATGGTGGTGGTCACCGTTGGGAGTTTGATAAGGTTCAAAACATTGATAAGACTAACTTTCTCTGTAAAAACTGGGTTCAACTACCTGCGATAGGAAGACCCGATTGTAATTCATCTGAACGACCTGATGATCCCGACTGTGATGCTCGCTCAGTGCCTAGCTTCGAGGCTGACGCTGTTTTGGCCTGGGTTACAAAGTTTGAGTTGCTTGGAATACCACAAGTTGCAATTGAGTCTGACACCTTTCCAGGTCCACAGTTCCCTGATCTTTATTGTGCTGATGACCCATCTCCAACTGATATGATTCCAGGTTTTGTGATCCCTGATGCCAATGGGGAGTATAAAGACTCAAGTGACAATGTTTATCTCTCTGCTGGCCACAAAGCTAACTTTAATGACGGGCTTAAGAAAATCTTTTCTGACGATGAGTTTAGCACATGCATACCTACAGGGACAGCAGTCAGCGACGGAGAAGACAGAGATTCGTGTTGCACAGGATTTATAGCTTTTGTTGACGGAGAAAATCAATGTGCGCTCCCAGATTTCACTAACGTGAGCCTGTACTATAATAGATACGTGACAAGTGAGGCCAATCACCTTGATGATAGCGTTTTTAATAAAAGTGGCTATATTAAAAGCCCAAGTACTGTCGAGCAACTTGCTTGTCAGCAAAAAGCTTGTGCTTCAAGAACTGTGATGAGAGGGGTTTTTTACTCCCCGTTATTTGTGCCTGGTCATACAACTCCAGATGAAGATCAAAAGTTCTTAAGATTTTTGGATGGGAATGATGAGGCCAATAACTTCTCTGGACTTGCGGATCTTTTTGACGGCGGAATCCGCTGGAACAACCATGTTTACTGCGCCCCAGCGGCTATCGAACCTGATGATCCATCGATTTTTGTCTTTCGGTGCCCATTTTAATTTTAAGTCAAATACCAATAAACAATAATGCCTAAAAATAAACGATAAAGTGAAAAAGGCCACAGTCCAATTCTAGAAATCCATTTTAGAAAATAATGGATCGTTATAATTCCTATAAAGAACGAGACAACAATTCCAAAGAACAAATTGGAAAGTTCAAAATTGATCAGTTTCAAATCTAATTGACTAAATTCGTAAATACTTCCGGCCACAATTAGGGGTAATGATAAAAGAAAGCTAAAGCGACCCGCTTCATATCGAGAGAGCTTAAGAAACCGGGATATAGTTAGAGTGGCACCAGAACGCGAGACTCCGGGAAAGATGGCCATGACTTGAAAAAGGCCAATTAAACTTGAGCGTACAGGGCGAAATTCGTTCATGAGCTCTTGCTCGTGAGCATCAAAAAAGCTATCCGCCCAGGCCATAAGTAATCCAAAAAATATCAGATTGAAGGCGATAAAGCTGGGATTTCGTCCATAAGCAAATGCCAATTCTTTGAGTAATAGACCTAATACACCTGTAATAAGTGTGGCAATAATCATATTCGCACAAAGAGCATCAGAAGAGCTCTGCACCTTTCTTTGGAGCACTAAACGAAGAGTGCTTGATAAAAGATTTTTAATATCTTTCCTGAAATATAGACCAATGGCCAGGGCCGTGCCCAAATGCATAGCAAGGTCAAACAATACACCTGGATCTTTAAAGCCTAAGGTTTTTGGTAAAAGTGCAAGGTGTCCACTTGAACTTACAGGCAAAAACTCTGTCATGCCTTGAATTAATCCATAAAGTAATGCTTCTAGCGTTCCCATATCTCTCTTTGACTTCCTTTAATGATACCAAAATAACTCTTATTTTTATTTTGAAAAGCTTCTAAGGTCTGCTCGAGGTAGATTATCAAACCTCTAGTGATAAGAGTACGATCTTTTTTTCGGTTTAGTGCCAAAAGTTCGAGCATTCGACTCATTGAACTTTCAACCTTATTATTTAATTCTTCATTTTGTTGTGAAAGACTTAAGACCTTAAATCCTAAGTTAAAGAAAAAATAAGATATCCCCTCTTCGAGTTTCTCAAAATCTTCTTCTTCGACTTCACCCCATTGAGCATAATCAAGCAGATGAAAAACATTAATTTCTTCTTTCTGAATTGGTAGCGGGTTAAAGACAGCGCCCTTATCTTCAAAAAACCACTCTGACTGCGAAAAGAACTCGGCCAGGAAGTCGTTGCGTGAAATGGCAGATGGCATATCGGAGTCAGACTTCAGTACAAATACAGGAGACTTGGTCACACACATAGGTAAAAAGGTTTGCTCAATTGCTTTTTGTCTTTGTGGTAAATCATAAAGCTGGCGAAACCTTAAAAATGAGGTGTCTCCTAATTCGTAAAAATCAACCTCTGGAGGAATCTCAGGTCCTACAATACTTAATAAGGAACGCCTCAACTCAACAAACCCTCTGAGGAATGGACCGAAATCAAAAGTATGATCGACCAAAGACTGGAAGCTCAATTCGAATGAAGACTTAACAAGTCTTTGAAGATCCGAGCAGGCCTGACCTTTAAAAACAAAAGCTTCTTGACCTTTCTTAAGATCTTCAGACATTAAAGAGTAGGCTTGACTTAGCTCTGGAAAATTCGCTCCCCAGAACGGCACTCCTTTTTGAGACCTTTCAATTAAAGCTCCCATACGCAACGTGGCCTTAAGCTTGAGCTCCAAAAAGACAAACTCTCTTTTATCGTAAATTAAAATATGAGGGCTAAGCTTTAAACGTCCTTCCATGCGGCTCAAGTCAAATTGGGGGAGTAATATGAAACGTCCGTAACCAAGGGAGCTCAGAGTCTTAAATCCGTAGAGCTTTGAGGAATAAAGTTCATATGAACTAAACTGTGAAGGATCGGGTTTTTGCAACTTTCCTGTTTTTTCACTTGTTACTTTAACGCCATCAAATATAGTGAGTCCCATTATTAAAGGAGAATACAAACTCAAGATGACTGCAAACGGAGTCAAAAAAACTCCAATATGACCAAGGGGTCCGGGAGACATATCTTGATACTTTTGAAAGCTGCTCCATTTCTCAATTGGTGTCTGTGATGAATTTAAGTAGACGACATGAAAAACAACAATCGGGAATAGAAGTGTTTCTAAGATAACTTTAAATCCACCAAGAACTCGCGAGGCAAGAAAACCAGATTTTGTTGTTATTCCAAAAAGTGGATCAAAGAAGCCATGACCAAAAAAGACCTGGGCGCTGAATCTAAAAATACATGTCATAAGATAAAGGCCAACGAGAGTCTGAATTGAAATATTAAAAATCTCTGCATCGGTACTAAGCAGTATTAGACGAGCTAATGACTCCAAAGTATCGTTTTGTGGGGAGAGCATAAAGGAGAGAGCGTAAGCCGCGCTGGCCTCCATACATAAGCATGAAATCCTCGAACCAAGACCTATAGAAGTGACAAATTTTTGTGGCATTCGCAAATATAACTCCCCTGCTGAGTGCAGTCAGCTCTATGCTGGCAAAGTTCTTGGAATCATAGAACTATTCTAACCTATGGCCATCAAATGCCCAATAGAAGGTCCAAATTTAAAAGATAGATTGTGACTAGAACACTCAGGCATTAAAATAGAGACTGAACTAATAATTAGACGCGGAATTACCGATAATTAAGGTGTGGTCCAGTTTGTTTGTGAGCTTTAGTAAGGATATCGACCGATGATGAGTTTAAAGATCAAGAAATTCAGTGCCTCATTTTCAATATTGGCCCTGCTTCTGGCCGTTCCCTTTCCCATTCAAGTTTTGGCCCAAAGTGCCCAGCAGGAACAAGACACTTCAGAAGTACAAGTTCCTGGGGGAGAGCTCCTGGGAACGATATTGAATGCAACCACCCAGATCTCGCAACAAATGCAGGGGCAACGTCAGCAGCAGCAACAAATGCTTCAGATGCAACAAATGATGTCGAGTCTTCAACCTCGAAATATTCCCGCGAAATTCTTTCCACAATGCCCGATTCCACAGACAATCCCAAATACACCAGTTGGTATCTGTGAGGCTCCGGCCGGTCAAATTGACCCAGGCACTTTTAATATGATGAATAATATCGGCGAGCTTGGGAGCAGATATGTTCGCTATTATGACGAAATGCTAACGCCTGCCCAAAACTCAAGGACACCGACCGGTCTACGCTGTCTCGAAGATGCAAAGACTTCGGTTATCTCTTCAATGGTCGATAGGCAAAATGCACTGCAAGCGTTGATCGATAAGATTAATAAAGAAACTCAACTTTTTAGAGATCAGAACGCTAAGTTCTTACAGGAAATGGATGACATCAACGCCGAACTTCATGGAGGCGGCGGAACAGGAACAAACGAAAATAAATCACTTAGCTTCGAGACTGAATTCTCTCCTGAATGCCAACAAATTATAGGAAGAGAAAACCTATCTGTTGCCGGTTCGAGATCAAAAGGTCTTTTGGGAATAGTAGAAGGTATGCGTCCCACACAAGAGAACGCAGGCGATTATATTTCCAATGAGGCCAATTTAGAGAAAAATTTTGAAAGGCTTCTTTCTAAGCTTTCTGATGATATCTCTAAAAATGGTGTCAACAGTGTGATCGCAGAGGCCAAAGGGGCAGGTGGATATGAACTCAGGGGGATTTTTAAATCTCCTGGTAATTCAACCCTTACCAACTTCAATGACACAATTGAAAAGAAGGGTGAAATATTACAAAGAAAAAGAGATGTCATTCAAAATGAACTTCAAGGAATTTTAGGAGGGGGCTTCGAGCTACCTCAAACCACGCGAAATTTCACAAAAGATTTTAGCCGTTTCATCCAGAAGTCAGACACTTTCTTCAAGAAAAAGTTTGTCAGCGACTGTGTGACAGGGGCTGGCTCAAGTAACCTTTCACTGAATATGGATCAGCTCATAAGGAGCCTTGAGCAACGTTCAACGAATAGTTCAGGTACTGCACATATAAACTATAAGACGGCCCTTCAAAATATTCTGAATCAAGACTCTCACTTCCAAGATAAGCTAGGCCAAATTAGAGCACTTGATCAACGCTTCGATAATGAGATCACTGTGAGATACCGTACGAGTGATGCTAGAAGCCGGGACGCAACACCTTATGAAATTTTTCAAGAAAGTATCGCTGCATGTGAGTCAGAATATCAAATGGACAAGACCCATTCGAGCGACGGGGGTAAACTCAGCGGAGCAGGATCGAGAAAAGAAGAAATTGAGAGAGCGAAAAGCTTAATGCAAGAATACAAAGATGGAGTGCAAGACTTCGAAACCAAAATTGTCGAAGAAATCGATTACAGAGTTCGCTCATGTGGGGGTCAAGAAATTACAGCTGATTCATGTTCTCAGGATGGAATTTTCGACATGACGAGCCCTAATTTTTGCTTTAAAAATGCTTCCCAATGTTCTAGGCAAGTTCAATCTTGTAATCAGCGAGCAAAGGAATTAGTCCAGCAAAGAGAAGCTAAGTTAAAAAAAGCCGCAGCTCAGTTTAACCAAAACACCCAACAACTCGTAGCTCGGCAAGAACAAATCCTCAATGATGTAAAGAACCAAGTTCTCGCTGATGCTGAATTTCTTAAAAACTATTTTCCAGGTTCCGACTATAAATATCCAAATGATCTCTTTGTTAAAATGCCTGAACTAGGATTAAGGAACGGAGAAATGATTCGAGGTGGTGGAAAAATTGACTTTAAAGACCTCGCCACTAATGTTGGCAAGCTTAAAAATCAACTCGCCAGTCAAAGTAATAAAATTGAAAAAGTACTAGATGAGTATATTGCGCACCAAGAAAAACAAATCGATAGCAATAGAGAGACATGGAAGGAAATTGCTAGGAAGTGCCGCGATAACGCCCGAAGTATGGCGGCGAATAGAGCAACACAAGATGCTACGCAGATGCAACAAGAGCAAACGAGAAGAGGCGAAGTTAGAAATTTTTGTCAAAAGTTTAATAGTCTCGCCAGTACTGAAAATCCAACGGCCGGATGTTCTGGTCCCTTTTCTCCTGAAAAACTTTATGAGGATACATCTAAGATTGCCGTCTACCTCGACAACAGAGTAGAAGGCGCTATCGGTAGTTACCAGGCACTTTGTAACCAAAGCCAAAACGAGGAAAAACGAGGGGCTGAAGATGAACCTGATAAGCTCAGTCTTGCTGATGCCTGTGAGGAAGGTCTCTACTCTCTTCAAGACGAGATTGTCTCAAATACACTAGATAGTATTCCAAACGATCTACAATCACATAGCGATGAAGTAAAAGATTATCTTTTGGGGAAGATAGATAAAAGCGATCTTCCACAGGACGTTAGAGATAATCAAGCATTAGTAATAAAATTAGGTGTCACGAAAAAATCACTCGATCTAAAAATGAGCGACGCAGAAACGGAGCTCCAAAGTATTATAAAAACTAAGGGCTTACCAGATAATATGCCTCAAGAAGTTATGGACGAATTTAAAGCACAGATAGAGGATAGTGATGATCACTACTGTGTTACTCAAGCTTTTGAAAGTGCTAAAGTTGCTGTCACAGAAACAAGTTCAACAGACTCGCTTACTGACTTCAAGGACAAATTCCAGAAACAACTCGAAAAGAGAGATAAAAAATACCAACAATCATCACGTTCTATCGCAAGCTCTAATCCTCAACTCAGTCAAGAATGGAGCGACATCGGACAAAGAATCGGTGAAAACTGTGAAGCGACGGCCAACACATCTCGCGGATTCCTCGGTGAAACGGCCGGGTCCGATATTGGTGGGATGGGAATCGAAGAGTTGATTATGCAGGGAATTAATAGGTAGAAAAACCATACAAAGGTGTAAAAACAAGGATGAGTTTTAACAACAAGGATTTATTTAAGACAAAGTCTAAGCTTAACCCTTTTTGTAAAGCTATTGGATTCATTTGCCTTTTTCTACACGTTTCGTGCCTTCTTGAGCCCAGCCAAAGTGGAGCGGCCCGTGGAGCGGGAGCTTCAGCAGGGATTACTAATACTCAAGGCTCTGTCAGAGTTGGTAATGGACGAATCCTAGAGGACAACCCTATCATTCTGAGTCAAAACTCTGGGCTCAACCCCGACGTAAAGCTCTCAACTCTTTTGACTACAAGACAAGAATTTATAACCGAGCGACAATTTCTTGAGAGTGAATGTTTTAATGTTACGGGTCTTTGTTTTGAGGTCAGAGAAAATGAGCTCTCTTCTAAATTTCAATCAACATCAAGAAAATGGGCCTTTCCTACAGATTCAACAAAGTTCCTTCAGGTCAATACTTTTGGCCATCTAAACCGTATTATAGAGCGCTATTTCACAACCATAAGAGAGATATTTTTTAATAGAAGAGGCGAAAACCTCAATGCAACTCCTGGGTCTCTACAGTATCGAACTGCCATACCCGAAGACCTCTTCACAGCGAGGGCCCATTGGAAAGGTAATCTTGTAACCCTTTCTGACTCTGGAATTAAAGACAATGCTTTCTACGATCCAGCTTCATTTCAAATCGGATTAGGCGAAGATAGTGTTCATCCCGAAGTTAAGTTTGGACACGACTCTACAGTCATTTATCATGAAGCAGGCCATGCCTTTAATGAAATCATGATGAACATGAGAAACCGTGACGGTACAAAAGTTTCTTTGGGCCAGATTTTTTATGATGAAGGTGGTGCCATCAATGAAGGTATTGCTGATTATTACAGCTACGTTATGAATGCAAGACCACATTTTGGAGAATGGGCCCTGGGTCGTTTTATCAGTCAATCACGACCCATGAAAGAAGATGACCCCCTTCATTCTCCAGGTATCAATACAAGTGCTCAAGGACGACTCTCCTACCCAACATTCGTTAATTATGATCCGAACTTCCCTGAAGATCCCATTGAAGATATTCACTATGCAGGACAAATTATCTCACACTATCTCGTGGCCTTAACAGAAATGTTTAAGAACAAATGTGGACTTAACCACAGAGGTGCTACAAGTACAGTCTTACATCTCCTTATGGAGACACTAAGTGAAACAGGAGACCTCAGCTCAAAGGGCAGTGACTTTAATACTATAGGTGAAGTGAATCTCGATGCAGAGTCTACTCCGTTTCTCGAAGGAATAAACTCCCAAGAATGGGTTCGTATTGCCAATCCATTAAACTTTAGAAAGTTTGCACAGCTGATGGCAAAGAAACAACTTAGAATCTATGGGAATTCAAACAAGAAGCGCTGTAATGGGACTTACCTTGAAAGTGATAGTATCGAAAAGTTACTTGATAATTACGGCCTCCTTCTTTTTAGAACATATAATATAGACCTCAATTCATTAAGCGAACCTAACCTAACAGTCCCAGCATCAAATCGTCTTAAATCAACTCTTGTAAGCAAGTCAGCGGTAAAAATAGATGATCGGACTGATAAGGCAAAAGCTTTTATTTTTGACGACAGGGCCTCTATGGTCAATGCCCTCGGTCAACTAAAAAGCTCGGGGCAACTTCAAGACAATATTTCCTCGCAAATAGAAGCTGATCTTCCTTATAACAATAGCAATGCACAAATCAGTCCTGGCGAGTTTTTAGGGATATCGCTCAGCCTTTTTAATAGCTCGAACACAGACATTGCGGGGGTCGAAGTACTAGCAAACGATTGGGACCACACTAAAGATAATCAAATGTGCAATAATTTAGGAGATAACTTCCCTTCAGCTAATGAAGGAGGAGTTAGTGACGGAAACTGCACGAGCGTCACAAGCGACAATGGAAATGATGGAGATGAAATATCACCAGTCTGTTTTGTTCAAGACATTCAAGGAGATTCGACACAATGGATTTCACAAACTGACTTTAAGACAAATATTTCGGGAATGACTGACTCTCAGTGTTTGGATGGCCCCAATAGAACAGACAACTGCTTTATTCGTTTTCCAAGAGGAACAGATAGGGCCGTCTACTCAAAAATTGACGCCCAAAAAACCTTTGGCGAGACCTTACCTAAGAGCGACGGCTCTCCATCATTTAACTTTTCAAATCTCTTATTTATGGAAGTTAATAAGAATATACCTCCAGGAACAACCTTTAATTGCCGAATGCGAGTTCGTTTTACGAACTGTGACGACTGCTACCATGATTCTGCGGATAACTTTGATGACTACACTGATTTCGAATATTCTGGGCACAGACCATTCAAGCTTATCAACTTTAAGTTTACGGTGATTGACTAATGAAAAGATGGGGTGCCTTTTTCTTTGTTTTAGTTTCTTTGATGATCACAACGAAATGGGTTATTGAATATCAAGCTCAAGAAAACAATCGGATGCCCAGTCAAAAAACTGCTGACTGGGAAGGGCATATCAAAAAAAGTCCCGACTCTCCTCCTTCAGTCATAAACCATATTTCAGAAGCAGACAGACGATATCTTCCTCAATCAAATGAACAATCGCGCAAGCCGGGCTCTATTTCGAAGTCAAAAGAGTCCCAACAGCAACCACAAAAAAAGAAAATCATTGGTAGATCTCAGGTCATGACTCAAGAGCTCATGCTTATTAATGACCCCAGAGCTGACTGGAAGGACGTCTTTGTAGAAAGGATGCTCACAACTCAAAAACCTGAAACAAAAATATTTATTAAACATCAAGGTCAGGCTTATATTGTTCGAGACACAAAAGCACGGGCCGTTGAAGAGGTCCTTGTGACATTTCGAGGTGAAGACGAGAGCGTAAGCTCCTATATGGCCTGGGTCGACTCAGAAACGGGCTCACTCATCCGAACGTGGTCCCGAACTCATAATCACAATTTTAGAGAAAAAGCTTCTAGACTGACTCCCACAGGTTCTCTCTAAACACTATATTGCTTATATTGTTCAAGACATTCGGGGTTTACCACGGCCTCAATATTCGTTAAATTTCGCCCCGAAAGTAAACGTGTCACAGGAAGCTCCATTTTTTTACCACTTCGTGTGTAAGGAATATCACTGACGGCGTGAATTTCTTTTGGGACATGCCTAGGAGTCGTTTGAGAGCGTATGAATTTTTTGATTTCATCAACGCGATCTTGATCAAGCTCTTCTCCGAGCTTTAGCCGGATGAAAAGCACGACATCAACATCCCCATCATTTGGGCGGCCTACACATAATGAGTCTTCAATAAAGCCTATCTGCTCAGTCTGGCGGTAAATTTCTGCAGTTCCAATTCTTACCCCTCCAGGGTTTAAAGTGGCGTCACTTCTGCCAAAAACCTTAACTGTCTGCCTCTCAGTAATTGTTACAAAATCTCCATGATGCCAAACACCTGGAAAACGCTGAAAATAAGCAGCCTTCATTTTCTCACCAGAGTCATCCCCTAAGAAGTAAAGAGGACGACTAGGAAAACTTTGACGGCAGACGAGTTCACCTTCCTGCTCAGTTAAGGGTTGTCCTTCTTCATTAAAGCAGGCCACATCCATTCCAAGACCCAACGATTGGATCTCTCCCCTATGAACCGGTACAATAGGGCATCCCAACATGAAACAGCCTAAAATATCAGTTCCACCACATATACTTGAAAGTTGAACCGCTTTCTTGATCGATGAATAAACATAGTCAAACTGCTCTGGTAAAAGAGGTGCACCAGTACTTAAAATTATACGCAGCTTAGGAAAACGTGGGAGTTTCTCTGTAACTCTCTCTTCAAGCGCTTTTAAAAACTTAGGAGAGGTTCCAAACACTGTTACCTTCTCATCACGTACGTTTTTCATAAAGTCTAAAAGTGTCGGAGTTGCTGGAGAACCTTCATAAAGGGTTGTTACTCCTTTAAAATAAAGGGCACTCACAAGCCAATTCCACATCATCCACCCGCAAGTCGTAAAATAGAGAATGTTGTCTTTAGGCTTAAGATCCACATGAAGACCTAGCTCTTTGATATGTTGAAGAAGTACTCCACCTACAGAGTGAACGATACACTTGGGTTTTCCGGTCGTGCCCGATGAGTACATAATATAAGAAGGTGAATCAAAGGGCACACGTTTAAACTCAAGTGCAGGCGCTTCTTTAGAGTGTTCGATCGCTTCTTCATAAGGAATGGCCTTCTTAAAAGCGCTCAAGTCGGGTTTGAGACCTAAAAAATCAACAACTATTATCTTCTCAAGCGTAGGCAGCTTTTCTTCAAGCTGTTTAATTTTATCTAAATTATCAATGATCTTGCCATTGTACTGATAAGCAGAAGCGGCCACGAGGACCTTGGGATGAGACTGTGAAAATCTATCGACAACCCCATCAACTCCAAAATCACTACTTGTCGAAGTGAAGATACCACCACGAGAAGTCGCGGCCAGCATAGAAATCAGCGTTTCGGGAAGGTTGGGCATATAGGCCGCGAGAACATCTCCCTCCTCGATTATTCCTGCTAAATAAACACTAAAACGGGCCACTTCACTCTTAAGCTCGCCATAGGTATAGCTAGCTTTCTCTCCACTTTCATGAACAAAGCGCAGCGTCTCAGTTTCTTGATCTCGCTCTCTAAGCAGGTTTTCGGCTAAGTTAAGTTTGACATAAGGAAACCATCCGTAAGCTTCAAACGCTTGAGCTGTAAAGCTTGGGGAAATTGGCCCTTCATGAATCACCTCGAAGAAATCAATCAGCTCAGTCCAAAAAAGCTCTTTTTCATTAACACTCCACTCGTGGAGTTCCTTGTAGTCGACAAGCTTAAGACCGAACTTTTTTCGAACGCTATCACGAAATTTCGCCATCTGAGATGAACGTTGATTCTCTAGGGGTGGAACCCAAAGGACAGACTCTTCATGTTCACTCATACCTACTCCGAAACATCATTAAGGGTGAGTCATATCTTCAGGTATAACTCTATCATCAAACTCTTTTTCGCTCATAAGATTTAAGGCCACAATGGCCTCTTTCAAAGTGAGGCCTTCTTTGTGCGCCTTTTTAGCGACTTTAGCAGCATTATCATAACCAATATATTGATTTAGCGCTGTAACTAGCATCAAGGAATTTTTTAAATGCTTTTGAATCCCTTCATGGTTGGGCTCAATTCCAACAGCGCAGTTGTCATTAAATGAAACCATAGCGTCAGAAAGAAGTCTTACGCTGTGAAGAAGATTGTGAATCATAACAGGTTTATAAACATTGAGTTCAAAGTTACCTTGAGAGCCTGCAAATCCTATAGCGGCATCATTTCCCATCACTTGAACACAGACCATAGTCATCGCTTCACACTGAGTGGGGTTCACTTTTCCTGGCATGATGCTCGAGCCTGGTTCGTTGTCAGGAATTAGAATCTCACCAATTCCGCATCTTGGCCCCGAGGCCAACCAACGCACATCATTTGCGATTTTCATTAAAGAGGTGGCCAATCGTTTTAGTGAGCCCGAAGCTCCAACGACAGCATCATGAGCTGCTAAGGCTTCAAACTTATTCGGAGCTGTCACAAAATTACGACCAGAGATTGTCGCAATTTCTTTGGCGACTAACTCGGCATAGTCAGGATGCGTATTTAAACCAGTCCCAACTGCCGTCCCTCCAAGAGCAAGCTCTCTAAGGCCTTCCAAGGTGTGCTCAGCAAGTTTTCGTGCATTCTTTAGTTGTTGGGTGTAGCCGGAAAACTCTTGCCCCAGCATTAAGGGCGTGGCGTCCATTAGGTGCGTTCGACCAATTTTGCAGATTTTCTCAAAATCCTTAGACTTTTTTTCAAGAGTGGCGGTTAACTTATCAATGGCCGGTAAAAGAAGCTCTTCAAATTGCTCAACGGCAGCAATATGCATGGCCGTTGGGAAAGTATCATTTGAGCTTTGAGATTTATTGACATCATCATTGGGATGAATAGGTGTTTTACTTCCCTTTTCTCCTCCAGCAATTTCAATTGCACGGTTAGAAATAACTTCATTTGAATTCATATTAGTCTGAGTTCCCGAGCCTGTCTGCCAAACGACAAGGGGAAAGTGAGCATCTAGTTTACCTTCAATAACTTCATCACAGGCTTGCATAATCAGCTTGGCCTTACTTTCTTCTAACTTTCCTAATTTCAAATTGGCCGAAGCGGCGCCTTTTTTCAAAATACCCAAGGCCCGTATCATCTCGCGCTTAAAACGATCTTCACCAATCTTAAAATTTTGCAATGACCGCTGGGTTTGGGCGCCCCAATAACGATCAGCAGCAACCTGAACTTCTCCCATAGTGTCTGTCTCAATTCTGTAGTCCATATTCACTCCATAAATGCGCTTTATTCTTTAAGCTTTTTCAAACATAGGCATCATAAACTCTTTGAAACAGGTGCGCATGATGAAGTGCGCCCAAACTCTGTGATGACAGAGGCTTTTGTAACGGGCATTCTATGGTTCGTTTTAACAAGTGCTCTAGGAGTCTCCTTATCATTTCTTTGTCCGGACTAAACGCACCGCAAAAGCAGGCCGCTGAAGTGATTGAAGGCCCTCTGCTGATCTTAGCAGGGGCAGGCAGTGGAAAAACCAGAACTATCACGTATAGGATCGCTCATATGGTCGATAATTTTCATATCGATCCAAAGACTATCCTTGGGGTTAGTTTCACAAACAAGGCCGCTAAGGAAATGCGAGAACGCGTTGTAACCTTACTTGGCCGTCGTCGCTCCAGAGGCCTAACGCTCGCAACTTTCCACTCCCTAGGAGTGAAAATCCTAAAGCAAGATATTGATAAACTCGGCTATCAAAAGAATTTCTCTATTTACGATACAAGTGATCAGCTGGCCCTCATTCGCGAGGCCATGAAAATCTATAAAGCCGACAAAAGCTTTGATCGTAAAAGAGTCTTGATGAAAATAGGTCAAATGAAAAATAAAGGCATCTCTTCTAATGACTTTGCAGACTCCCCTTACTTTGATGATGAAGACCCTTATGATCACGTCACCTTATTTGCTTATGAATACTATCAGGACAAGCTTAGGTTTTTTAATGCCATCGATTTTGACGATATTCTTTTTTTAGTTGTCAGACTTTTTAGGGAAAATCCAGATGTCGCAAAGAAATACTCCGAGACCTTTCAATATATTATGGTGGACGAGTACCAAGATACCAACCCGCTTCAATTTGAACTCATTAGAGGTCTGACCATGACACATGATAACCTTTGTGTTGTCGGTGATGACGATCAGGCCATTTACTCCTTTCGGGGAGCAGATATCAGCAACATTCTAGAATTTGAACGAGTTTTCCCAAAGGCCAAAGTCGTCAAGCTAGAAGAAAACTACCGCTCCACGACGCCGATACTTCAACTGGCGAACAAAGTCATAGCAGAAAACAAAGCACGTCGCGCTAAGACACTATGGTCTCAAAAGGCCTCTAGCCAATTACCTATACTTTGGAAAATGGCAGATACTGACCACGAAGCCGCCGTTGTGATTGAAGAGATCGTTCAACACCAAGCTGCGGGTAAACATTTAGGTGATATCGCTCTACTGTATAGAAGCAATACTCAAGTACAGCCTTTGGAAGAGCAGCTACGCCTAAGCGAGGTACCCTACGCGATTATAGGTGGCCAGAAGTTTTATGAAAAAAAAGAAATTAAAGATTTAATCGCATACCTTTGCCTGATCTTAAACCCTGCTGATCAAATCTCATTGAGGCGCATTTTTAATATACCAAACCGTGGGATAGGAACTGTCACGTTAGAGAAGTTCTTAAAACTCGCAGAAGAGAAACAGCTTAGCCTTTATCAAACCTTGATAAACTTTCCCGATATTGCGGAAAAAAGAAGTCACTCAGTCCAGAACTTTACTCAGCTGATCCAACAGCAAAGAGAATCATTTTCAAAAAGAAGGCTTCCTGAGGCCATTCAAAATCTCATAGAACAAATCGACTACTTAAAATTTGTCGAGAAACAACACGATGCCCCTAAGCAAGTCGAAAGACGCAAAAATGATATTATGCAGTTTATCGAGTCTGCCGAGAGGTTTGAAAAATACCATGGAGCAGGAGGAAACATCCTCAAGCATTTTATAGAAAGGCTTCTCCTACAAGACTCCCAAGATAACCAAGAGGAAGAAGACGATCATGATGATGACGTCAGGAAAAATCAAGTCACCTTAATGACCTACCATTCTTCTAAGGGATTAGAGTTTCCAATCGTATTCATGATTGGTGTTGAAGAAGAAAGCCTGCCTCACAAAAGGACAATCTCTCAAGGAGAGGACATCTCAGAGGAGCGCAGACTCTGTTACGTGGGTATTACTCGTGCACAAGAAAAACTTGTGATGACGTATTGCAAAGAACGTAAGATTTATGGAAAAATGGTTGATAGGCATCCTTCACGATTTGTACTGCCGTTTCTCGAGCAAGGATTAATGCTCCATCAAGATCGTACAACTTTTGGACATCTTAGTGTCGAGGAGGCTGAAAAATATAAGAAAGACTTTTTTCAAAGTCTTATGGATGATTTAGAGTCATGAAAAATATAATAATATCTATAGCACAAGACAATACTTCAGAGATTCTCTATCAGAACCTCGACTATGAAACTGAGTCAAAACTCTTTTGTATCCAAAACTATGAAGAACTTTTAAGCAGAATCTCCAAAACTAAAGACATTAATCTAGTTATCTTAAGCGATGCTTACCTAGATACTCAGCAAGCGGTGGCCAGCTTAAAAAAGCTCAACCCCAGACCCAAAATTCAAGTTTATAGCGATAGAATAGAGAATGTGCAAAGTCCTGACATGGAGTTTTTCCCTCAATCAGATTTTGAGCTTGAGAAGCTTATAAAAAATGCTCTTGCCACGCTCGATCCTGAAGGCCTGAAAAACCGCACAGAAATCCCCGACTATGTCCCTTTCTCTATCAAATACTTTTATAATATAAATTCTTTCATGAGTGATATTTACATCAAGCTTAAAAAGCGGGGCATTGAAGAGTTTGTTAAACGAATAAATGCTAATGAAGAGATAGACCGCGAAACTCTCGAAAAATACGAAGTTTCTGGACTAGAATTTCTCTATATCAGAAAACCGTATCGCTTTCATTTTATCAATCAAGCAGTGAATGAAAGCATTGGGGGACTCAAAAAGGCTCATCTCTCAGAGTTAGCTCAGCAACTTGATGAAGAAGAGCACCCCCTTCAAGTTAAAACAATTTTAAACGCTGCGGACGACACCTATCAACTCTCTGCGGAGATGTTGCTTAATATGGGAATAACCGAAAATACTATAAAAATAACAAAAGCATCTATAGCAAGCATGAAGAAAACTCTAAAGAATATGGATACCATTACGGCCTTATTAGATCGCCTACTAAAAGAGAAGCTCTCTTATGCTTATAAAAGAACACATATAACCACGATGTTTGCTGTTGAAGTACTTAAGCGTATTGATTGGTTTTCAAAAGAGCAATTGCCACAACTTATTGAACAGCTTGTCTATGCAAGTTTTTTACACGACATTCTCTTAACAGATGAAAAGCTTTTAAGAATTCACTCTAAACTAAATCTTTATCAAGCCGACTTGTCTGAGCAAGAGAAAAAGCTAGTGTTAAATCACGCAAATATGACTTCAACGCTTATTCAAAAATATCCTAAAGCTCCTAACCACGTTGACGTCATTATTAAGCAGCACCATGGAACAAGCAATGGTATCGGATTCTCTGTCAATCTCAACGCGAGTCTACCTAAGCTAGTCATCATCTTAATGGTGGCCGAAAGACTTGTGATGAAACTTCTAGACTTTAAAAAAGGTGAAGATAGACTTGAACAAGTCTTCAATGACCTAGAAGAAGAGTTTAATTTGCCAACGTACAAAAAAGTAACGGATTGTCTTAAGGAAAGTATAATAAGTGCTGCCCGCTCTAAATGAGACTTCCCTTTTTATACTGAGCTTCTCGCGAACGTCCTTGCGAGTCATATTCTTTCCAGGAACCTTCTTTAAGACCCTCTACAAAAACTCCTTCCATCCATAGTTTTTTGTCCGGATAAAAAAACTTCCAAGGACCAGCTTTTTCACCATCAACATAATGGCCTTCAGCAATGAGTTCTCCATTAGGATAAAAGTGCTGCCACGCCCCTGCACGTAGACCTTCTTCAAGTGGTCCTTTTAGCGCAATAATATCATCTTGAGGTGGAGTATAGTATTGTATGTAGTTTCCATCTTCATCTAAACTGTTATCTTCTCCTTGGAGAACCTTAACAGGTGGTAAGTTCCAAACAAAAGATTCAAGCTCGCCAGATTTTTCGAGTTTAAACATCACGCTCATCATTTTATGACGGGCCTGAACTCTCTGTGCGGCCGTGACTTGAGAGTATTCTTTTTCATCATTATATTGACGCTGTAAAGCTTCTGGTAGCTTTGCCATTAAGCTTTGCTCATCTGGTGAGTTTTTAAGGGCCATGACTAAAACCTGGAGAGAGTTTGGAACTTTTCGGTAGATCATCATGATGTGCTCAGGATCCAAGTTTATCATATACTGAAAAGAGATACGATTTTCCATCGCCCATTTAAGGTAGACAGGATCTTCAATAAGTCCCAATTGCAACATCTCTTTAACGGTTGCTGCAGGAAAAGATTCTAGGTTTCGAACAAAATCCTTGAACCCTTCAGCCCCGCGTTTCTTGTGTTTTCTGAGAGTATACATAAGCTCTCAGTGTAGCATATTTCACTCTAAATTATAGTTTAAGATAACCTGTCCTCGAGATGCAAAAGGAAATAAGCTCAATAAAACATCCAAATAGTTTTGTTTAAACTCCCAGTCGATTTCACTCAGCACCTGACACTGGTGGGGTCCATCTTTTAAGATTTTAGATAATAGAACTGACTGGGGTTTCGTAAATGACCAATATTCATGTTTTATTGTGTAGGACTTATCGCCTTTACGTGAAACAAATACGGCCCTAGTAGTACAATCCCCAGGAAGAACTTCCACAGGGGCATGGGTGCAACTAAAGCTTAACAATAAAAGAAGTGGCCACATTTTATTCACCGCCATCTCCCCTTTGACTCAGACCATCCAGTCTCATCCCCCATCTTTGCCATCCCATGGATTTTTAGTTCTACTGGCCAATAAAGTCCAAAACTAATGACACCAAATAGCCATTGTGACCACGTCTGTTGATGTTCAAAACTTACACGCGCAACCCCTACGGCCCCGAGCTTTCGAAACTCTTCCTCTAAATCAACACTATGGTGGCCAGGAATAAAGCCCCATAAATAAAAATCTTTTTGGATGATGACTTGGACTGGTGTGCTGTGACCTTTTTGTGGCCCAACGTATATAGGAGTTCTACCTGCTGTAGAGGAGACCTCTAACCGAGAGCACGAAAATTGCAAACAAAGTAATGAGGCCAAGCAGATAGATTGAAAAATCGCCAAGCCTATTCTCCTTGAAAAGTTACCGGTCCAGACTTTGAGAGCAATGAGTCAACAGCAGCATGGTGGTCTTGGGTTCTTTGAGTAATACCTTGTAGAGCTGCCAAAAGCTCAAGCTGAGAATGAAGTCCCTCTGTGCGACCACGTTTGAGGGCCATCTTCGTCATAGAGAGTGAAATAGGGGCCTGTAAAATGATTTTTTCACAAAGCTGACGAACAGCAAGTTCCAAGTCTTTTTCATCATTTTGCTCAACAAGAATATTCACAAGACCCATCTCTTTAGCCTGATGTGATTGATAAAAATCAGCAGTAAGAAACATTTCCATGGCCATTGCATACCCAACAACTCTTTGGAGAAAAAAGCTACCACCGTCTCCTGGTACGAGAGCTAGCTTTGAGAAAGTTTCGGCAAAGCGTGCTTTAGGTCCCGCAACTCTCATATCGCACATACAGGCCAAGTCTAATCCTGCGCCAATACAGGCACCCTGTATTTGCGCTATTATAGGTTTTTGAAATGCCTCTATCGACTTTGGTATTCTTTGAATACCTCGTTGGTAACGCAAACGAAGTTCATTAGGCTCACCAGCAAACATGCCCGACTGGGCCTTCATCGCCTTGACATCGCCACCTGCGCAGAAATGTTCACCTGCTCCTTTAAGAACGACCACTCTAACAGAACTGTCTTCATCTGCATCTTCTAGTTTGGAACAAAGCTGATCTACCATCGTAAGGCTAATAGCATTAGAAGCTTCTGGACGATTGAGTGTAAGATACAAAATCTCTCCATTTTGTTGAATTTGGACGTGCTGCTCTTCACTCATAAGATAGTCCTTATTTATTCGTATTTTTAGTCGCTAAGTATGCCGTTCTCGCACGAGATGGGGCATGACGTGCAAGCCTTTCAAGTATTTGATCACTTGCATGAACAAGCTTATCAAAATCAATTCCTGTCTCTATGCCCATGCGATCAAACATCGAGACAACATCTTCAGTGGCCACGTTCCCTGTTGCACCAGGCGCATAAGGGCACCCTCCAAGTCCGGCCACGGAGGCATCAAAGCTAGTGATACCAAAGTCAAGAGAGGCCAAGATATTGGCCAAGGCGCGAGCATGCGTATCATGAAAATGCATAGAGAACATATCGAGGTCGAAGTCTTTTTTCAAGCCATTAAGAATTTCTTGAACTTGAATAGGGTCTGCAATTCCTATCGTATCACCAAGAGAGACCTCATAAACGCCAAGCTCGAATAACTTCGCACAAACCTTCTTTAACTTATCAAGAGAAGTTTTCCCTTCATAGGGACAGCCAAAAACAGTCGAAACATAACCTCTTTGCTTCATTCCGTACTTCTCTGCTTTGAGTCCGAGCTTTTCAATACGTTTCAATGATTCTTCAATGCTAGCATTTATATTATTTTGATTAAAAGTCTCAGAAGTTGCAGTAAAAACTGCAATTTCATTAACTCCGGCATCACGAGCATTCTCTAGCCCTTTGAGATTTGGAACAAGGCATGGCATTGACAGATCTTTGGCCCAGCGAGATTTTGCCACAATTGAGTATAATTCATTGGCATCTGCCATTTGTGGAATACGCTCCGGTCGAACAAAGCTTGTCACTTCAATAGTTTTCAAACCAGCACCGGCCAATCTCTTGATCAGCTCAATTTTTTCTTCTAAAGGAATTGTTTGCTTTTCATTTTGCAGGCCATCGCGTGGTCCCACTTCAATAATTTTAACTTTCTTTTTGGTTGAAAGATCTAACATAAAATCCTCTATTTCTCTTGCTCTGTTACGACAATTAACTCTACTCCTCCAAGAACTTGTTCTCCTTCTGCGTAAGGAACTTTTTCAATGATTCCATCGTGGAGAGATTTAATTGTATGCTCCATTTTCATGGCCTCCATAACAAGTAATGGATCGCCTTGTTTTACTGACTGTCCTTGTTCAACATAAAGCTTAAGTATTTTTCCGGGCATGGGCGAAAGCAAGCTTCCCGGTTGCGAGCTCTCACGTGAGTGACGCTTCTTTTTCTGACCCGTTTGGTCTTCGTAAGCCAGAGAGTCGATCCAAAAATGACGATCTTTAGATAAAACATCATGTCCAATACTATTCTCATCCCATAGTTTTTGTGCTCTCAATTCGAACTTCCACGTTTTCCCATTCCAATTAAATTTAACCTCTTCAGAGGTCTGCTCTAAGATATCGACCTCATAGTTCTCATTATTTAAACGGATATTTTTTTTCATAACTTATCCTTAACTATTATGTATTTCTAAAACCTACGAGCTCTTGCCAAGGACCCTCGGTCCTTAATCGACTTGTTTGAGCAGGGGAACCTGGTCTCGAACTTGAACGCAAAAGAGCATAACCCAGGGCCTTCGCCATCTGGTGATCTCCAACTTCAGGGGGTCTCAATTCATCTTTATGAGTTTCCAAAAAATGTGTCCAAGTCTCACCAGAGATAAATTTAGGATGCTCTAGAACTCTTTGCAAAAAAGCATTATTAGTGAGAAGGCCTAAAGGCCCATAACTCTTAAGGGCCTTAATCATTTTCAGTCTAGCCTCTTCTCGGTCTTCTCCCCAGACAATTAGCTTGGCTATCATAGGGTCAAATCCTGTTCCAACTTCATTACCGTCTGTATAACCCGTATCTAAACGTGTATGCCTTAGGATGGATTTTCCCCACGCCATTAAAGGCCCAGAAGTTGGCATAAAGTCATTATCTGCATTCTCTGCGTAAAGGCGTACTTCTAATGCGTGGCCGCGCTGTACAATTTGTTCTTGTGAGAGTGGAAGTTTCTCACCAGAGGCCGCTAGAATTTGCCACTTAACCAGGTCAAGACCAGTCACCATTTCAGTCACAGGATGTTCAACCTGTAGACGAGTATTCATTTCTAAAAAATAAAGTCCTTTTGCATCGGCCATAAACTCAATGGTTCCTGCTCCCAGATAATCTAAACCTCTCGTAATTTTTAACGCCGCTTCACAAAACTTGGCACGCCACTCATCTAATACAAAAGGAGAAGGTGATTCCTCCACGACTTTTTGATAACGGCGTTGAATTGAGCATTCTCGCTCGTATAGGTGAAGGTGATTTCCGTGAGAGTCAGAAAAAACCTGAATTTCTATATGCCGTGGGTTTTCAATAAAGCGCTCTAGCAAAACTCGATCGTCACCAAAAGCATTCATGGCCTCTCTTTTAGCGGAGTCCAGTGAGCTTTCAAACTCGTTTAATTCGCGAACGATACGCATGCCTTTTCCACCCCCACCAGCGCTCGCTTTAATGAGCAAGGGAGTTCCTATTTTTTTTGCCTCATCTTTGAGAGTTCGAACTGACTGATCTGACCCGTGATAACCAGGGATCAATGGAACACCAAGCTCTTTCATTCTAAATTTCGACGCCTGTTTGTCACCCATAAGCTCCATACTCTCTGGACTTGGCCCAATAAAAATCAATCCAGCATCGCTTACTTTTCTAGCAAAATGAGCATTTTCAGAAAGAAAACCATACCCTGGGTGTACAGCATTGCATCCAGTATCTTTCGCGACTTGAATTAAGAGCTCTTGATTGAGGTAAGTCTCACTCAATGCTCCTGCTCCTAAACAAACAGATTGATCGGCTTCATTTGCATGAGGCAGATCAGCTTCACTTTCCGTGTAAACACTCACCATGGGAATATCCATTTCACGGCAAGTGCTGAGGACTCGAAGTGAGATCTCTCCTCTATTGGCCATAAGTATTTTTTTTATGATCTGAGTACCGGCCACGTTGTTATCCTTGTTGAATCCAATTCGGAGTTCTTTTTTCTAACAGGGCGCTCATTCCTTCTTGTCCCTCAGGCCCTGTTCTTAAACCTGAGATTAATTTGCAAGTGTAACTCTCTACTTCCGTATAGTTTTGCGAACGGCGAGAGACAACTTCACGGATGAGTTCCTTAGCTTTACTTTGCGCCAACGGAGCAGCAGCGATCATCCGATCAACAACTTTTTCCACATCTTGAGTAAAGTGCCGCTCAAGGGAGATTTTATGAATCAATCCTAGTTGTAGGGCCTTTTTCTCATCAAATCTTTCTCCTGAAAGAAATAAGGCCCTCGCATATGACTCTCCAATTTTGGCGATCACAAATGGCGAAATCACGGCAGGAAGAAGACCGAGTTTGACCTCCGTTAGGCCAAACTTTGTGTTCTCTGAAGCGACAACGTAATCACAAACGCTCACAAGCCCGACACCGCCTCCAATGGCCGCGCCATGAATTTTTGCGACCACAGGTTTTGAACATGTATCAATAGTATAAAAAAGCTGAGAAAGGGCCACACTATCGTCGTAGTTTTCTTGCTCAGAGTAGTCTTTCATTTTTTTCATCCAGTTTAGGTCCGCTCCAGCACAAAAGCTTTTACCTTCACCTTCTAAAACAACCACACGCACACTTTCATCTTGTGAAAGCTCACGAAACGCTTGAGTCAGGGCCTGGATCATTTCATCATTAAATGCATTATGAACTTCTGGTCGGTTCATAGATAAGGTTGCAACACCTCGGGCATCTTTGTTCAACTTAAATAAGTCACTCATTTCAACTCCTTGCTTTCTACATCCTAAAAAGACCAAAGCGAGATTCAGGGATTGGCGCGTTTAAAGAAGCGGCAATCGCCAAACCTAAGATGTCACGTGTCTGGGCGGGGTCAATCACTCCATCATCCCATAAGCGAGCGCTACTATAGTATGCGCTCCCCTCGCGTTCGTACTTTTCTTTAATTGGTTTTTCAAATTCTTTAACTTGTTCAGCGGACATTTGAGATTGACCTTTGGCCTTCAGTCCATCTTGACGAATGCTGGTAAGAACACCTGCGGCTTGGTCCCCACCCATCACTGAAATGCGTGCGTTAGGCCACATCCAAAGAAATCGCGGTGAGTAGGCACGACCACACATGCCGTAATTCCCGGCGCCAAAACTTCCCCCAACAACAACAGTAAATTTTGGGACAGCAACCGTGGAAACGGCCGTCACCATCTTGGCCCCATGTTTAGCAATTCCCTCGGCTTCGTACTGACGACCAACCATAAAACCTGTAATATTTTGGAGAAAAACTAAAGGTGTTTTGCGCTGACCACAAAGCTCAATAAAATGGGCCCCTTTTAAGGCACTCTCAGAAAATAAGATTCCATTATTGGCCACGATGCCAACACGCTGCCCGTGAATTTTAGCGAAGCCACAAATCAAAGTTGTGCCGTAGTTGGCCTTGAATTCATGAAAGTCTGAGCCATCGACTAATCGAGTGATCAGTTCACGGATGTCATAAGGAGTTTTGCTCTCCTTTGGCACGACCCCATAAACTTCTTGTGGGTCATAAAGAGGTTTCTCTATTTCAGCATATTGTATTTGACCAGAGAGTTTTCCCGAAGACTTGGGATTTAAATGAGAGACAATATCTCGGGCTATTTCTAACGCCTCTTCTTCATCTTCGGCATAGTGATCGGCCACTCCACTTTCACGTGTGTGAACATCCGCACCGCCTAACTCTTCTGCGGTGACTTCTTCTCCTGTGGCAGCTTTAACTAGTGGGGGGCCACCCAAAAATATCGTGCCATTTCCTTTTACGATAACGGATTCATCGGCCATGGCCGGAACGTAGGCACCACCGGCCGTGCATGAGCCTAGAACCACAGCAATTTGTGTCAGACCTTTGGCAGACATTTGGGCCTGATTATAAAAGATTCGACCAAAATGTTCTTTATCTGGGAAGACCTCATCTTGCATAGGAAGAAAGGCCCCACCTGAGTCCACGAGGTAAATACAAGGAAGATTGTTCTCTAAGGCCACTTCCTGCGCTCTGAGGTGTTTTTTTACAGTCATCGGAAAATACGTGCCTCCCTTAACTGTTGCGTCATTGGCCACGAATACACATTCAATTCCATGAACACGGCCTACGCCTGTCACTACACCTGCAGATGGAACGTCTTGTCCTTCATACAAATCTTCTGCAGCGAGTGCACTGAGCTCCAAAAAAGGCGAGCCTTCATCAAGAATGCGCTCAACTCTCTCCCGTGCGAGGAGCTTCCCGCGCTTGTGATGACGCTCAACTGAGCGCTCTCCTCCCCCCTGCTTCACCCGAGACAAACGAGAATGCAGATCTTGGGCAAGGGATTTATGGTATTCAGCATTTTGCTGAAATTCGCTAGATTTTGGGTCAAGACGAGACTTAAGAATGGACATAACGGCCGCTACTCCTAGAACGAGTCATAAAAACATAGGTTTTATGTCCAACATTCTAGGGGTTTTGCGCCTTGTGTGGCAAGACCCGGAGGGCCTAGTTTGAGATATTTTGCTTCAGCGTGTCTTTTAAGTCTTGGTGAGTCTTTCTCGGATTAACTTTTTTATCGATTTCTAAAAGTACGTCCTCTAGAGAGGAAGCAGGAGAGCGAGAGGCCTCTTCTGTTGATTTTTCTTCTTCTGACACTGCTAGCTGTTCGCTTTCTTCGACAGTGACAGTTTCCTCCTTATCTACAACGGGATCCCCATTTTCATTATAGACAATTTCGCCATTCTCCGAGGTTTTAAAAACATATCGCTTGAAAACACCTGGCTTTAAAGTCTCTATAAAAGCAATGTTCCCATCCGCGTCTCGTGCAAGGTCAGATAAACTCGTATTCTGAGGATTAATTGTAACCCCTTTAGGGATTCTTATTCTTGCTATTGGCTGAGAAACTGTGCCAGTGAGGCTCGGTGTTGATGATCCAGAACTTCGTGAAGCTTGGCCTTTCGTAGTATCTGCTGGTATCTCGCTTCTTTTTGCAGATTCGCTCACTTCTCTTTTTGGAGCTCCCCCAACGGGAGCAGAAGATATCGATTTAGGTGTCCGCCTAAAAGCTGGAGGAGCCTGCTTATCTGAGGGCGATAGATTCTCTGGTCTAGCGCTCCCAAAAATACTTGGTGTCCCACTCTCTGAAGGCCCTATACGTGCCCTGGAAGATTCCGCTCTCTCTTTTTCAACTCTTTGAGCTTTTTCTTCTGCAAGTTCTTTTTTTAAACTTCTCATTTGCTGTTTTAAATTTGCGACCTCTTCTTCTTTTTCATCAAGCTCTTCTTTTTCACCTTCCTCTTCTATTTTATTATTCAACTCTTCTAACTGCTTTGACATCAGTGCTTCACGTTCTCGCATACTTTCTAGTTGATCCATAAGGCTTTGTTCAACAGGAGAGAGTTCTTTAAGTTTCTCATTAGATATGTTTGTTTGGCTTAATCCTTCTTCACGATTAAGAGTCTCAACGTTTTGACCAACTGAAAAACCTGAATTTGGAGATTGGTCAGTATTAAAACTTTCCTGGAATCGATTGTATTGACTAGTATTCTGTGAATCCGCAGACTTTGATGGGTCAATTTCTTTTTGCCCTTCCTTTTTAGAAACAGACTCTTTTGAAATATCTACTGAACCTTTACGAGTGCCTCCGTTTGCGATCTGAGGGTTTTCAATTAAGTTATCTAGCTCGATTGAATTTGATGTATTGTTAATGACATTTCTATTCTTTTTTATTTTCACCCTTTTAAAAACCTTGTCACTATCTTGACGAGATTCTTCTTTCATTTTTTCAACGCGAACGACACTTACGTTTTGATTGTTTTCAGCTAGAGCATTTCTTTCCAAATACTCGCCTACTGTTTGAGTTACTTTCCCTCCGGACCCATAGTCGTTACCTGCTAATAAATGAATCGTTTTTCTTTCATTTTCCATTTGCGCAAAATACTGATTCTTGGCCAACTCAACTTCGAGTTCTTGTTGTTTTTGATTTAAATTGTTGACCCCTTTATCCTCAACCTCTTCACAAAAATAATAAGCAGCGGCTCCGAAGTTTTCGTAGGCATCTGGCGAGGCTTCCCCTTTTTGCATATCTCTTAAACCATCTGCATATAGATTCAAGACTCGTGCATCTGTAAAAAAGGCACCCATGCTTTCGCTACTTTCATCTTGATCGAGCGCCTGGCACAGACTTATCATGGTTTTCTGAATTTCTTCACATTCATTAAGCGTTTCATAATACTCAGGACCATAGGTAATTCCCATTAAAGCCGATAATTCATAGTCTTTTCGAAAGCCTTCTTTCTTGTAAGCTCGGTATAAATCATCCTCAACATAGTGCTTCACCGCCAACCTCAGATTTGCGTCACTCAACAAGTCTTTTGGTTCTTTCGAGCGAATTCCCTTTAACAGCCTTCGCAATAAATAAGGATTTGTTTCTAGATAATTCTTTAAGTGGTTAGTATCAATTTTATCTATAGAATCGTCTGAAGCAACGCCAAAGTTATTAATTGCAGTGTCAAAAACTTTCTTGATCGATCTCATACTCCTGTTCCAAAGCACCTTCCCTTTATCACTAAACTCATTTCGCCTACTTCTATTGACCATATCCATTATACTGTCAGAATATTTACCGCTGTTTAGGTTACTATTGGTAAAATCTGGCTCTCCTATAGGGATGAAGCCCATAGGCGCACCTGGTTGATCTAAATACCTAGAACCTCCTCTGGAATAGATTAAAGATTTGTAGGGCACTTTCGCTGTTTCTTCATGACGTCTGAGTACCTGATTGAGGTTTTCTATTTCAGCTCCCCCTTCACTTCCTTTCGCTGTTTTTTCTTGAAGCCCTCGCATAATCTCATCCAGAGGATCTGCGCCGTCCTCAAGGTTAATAGAATCCATTGCACTATCTGAGCATTGAGGATCAGTCGATGGTTGCTGACAGCCTAATTTCGTGCCATCGCGCATTCCTTCAGCGAGCCTACGAATACCTCTTTCTCCACACAAGCGTTGACCTGTGCCACCTTCTCCGGAGGAAGTGGCACTTAAGAGTTTGGTCATTTCTGAAGGCATACAATAATTCAGAGTCGTTCGACTTTCGGCTTGAGATTTATTATCAGATTTTTCCAGTTGGCGCGTCGTAAAGCCAGACATCTCTCTAGATGTGATTGAATATGCCACTCTCTTTTGAATCTTTTGGAATTTATTATGAATCCGACTCATGCCATCTCTGGCCAAGTTATCTAGAATTTCTTTCTTTCGTTCTGAAGCTTCAGTTTTTCCATTATCTTGGGATTTTTGATTAAAAATTCTTTTTTTCTTTTTTGTACATTGGCAAAACTCCTCGACACCTTTTTCTTTTAAACGTAATGAAAATGCTTGAGGAGGTTCTCCTGCATGTAAATCAAAAACTTCTTTCTCATAACTCTTAGCAATGTTCTCATCAAAATTTTCCTCATATAAATTATTCATCCAGCAGGGAGAAAAGCTTAGAAACTGATCCAGCGCCTTTTCATTATCTGTTAGCAGGCAAGGTTTACTAGTCTGGGGATTGACACCTAAATAATTGCCCCCTCCAAGCTTTTCTAAAACTAGTTGAGAAGGTCTCTTATATTCTGGAATATCAATATATGTTGATTTTGAGTAGTTTCGTAAGGTTGCATCTAAGAGCTCGTTACCAGCAAAATATGAGTTTAATCTGCGATACTTACTTGTAAAGTCACCAGGCATAGTGAACATTTCTTCTTGCTGATCGTCTGGAGCTTCCATAGGAAAAATGAGGCCATTGGCGTGAACCCAAAAAGGTGTACATAGAAAATAAAACAAGACAAAGCTTAAAATTGAATTATTTCTTTCAACAATTATCATCTTTAATATCACCCTATTTAGATTCAGAAAGGATCTCCTACAAACTTTATCGGGTATCCCGGGCCATAACTTGAATTCTTGATTTATATATATTTAAACATCAACAATGCTAAGAATTAAAAAGTCGCGCGCCTCAACCCCATAATTACGTAATTAAGGATACTTCTGGACTTCTATACCGGAATTTAGAACTGATTAAAGCGCCTCAAAAATTTGTCACTCTAAGCTTTTTACCCCATGATAGGTAAAGTAATGAACTTGCAACTCTGGTCAAAGGATGAAGTATGAAAGCGATCACCTCTGTTCAAGAATATAAAGAGCAATACCAAAAAGCCGCAGACTTACCCCAAGAATATTGGGCCGATGTGGCCGAACAATTTACGTGGCACAAAAAATGGGACAAGGTTCAATCGGGTGACTTCAATAACCTAGATTTAAAATGGTTTGAGGGCGCTCAAACAAATATGAGTGAAAACTGTCTCGACCGGCACCTTGATGACAAAGCCGATAAAACCGCGTTGATATTTGAACCTAATGACCCGGCAGACGAACCTAAAACATACACCTATCAAGAGCTTCATGATCAGGTGGCCAAGTTTGCCAACCTTCTTAAGCATAAAGGAATCGAAAAAGGTGATGTTGTTTGTTTCTACATGGGAATGACGCCAGAGCTTCTTATTGGAATTCTCGCTTGTACAAGGATTGGAGCGATCCACTCTGTGGTCTTTGGAGGTTTTTCAGCTAAGGCACTCGCGGGGCGAATTAACGATTGTCAGGCCAAGATGCTCATCACCCACGATGGAAGTTTTCGAGGCGACAAAATTATAGAACTTAAAAAAATCGCAGACGAAGCACTAGAAGATTGTGAAAGTATCGAAAAATGTATGGTTGTAAAGCGCACGGGCAGCGATGTGCACCTTAGAGTTGAAAGAGATTTTTGGTATCACAATGATATCGAAGATGAATCACACTACTGCGAGCCAACTCCCGTCGATTCCGAGCATCCACTATTTATCCTCTATACATCAGGCTCGACTGGGAAGCCCAAAGGATTACTTCACACAACGGCCGGCTATATGGTCTACACCGCCCACACTTTTAAAAATGTTTTCCAAATGGGCAAAGACGACGTCTATTGGTGTAGTGCTGATATCGGCTGGATCACGGGACACAGCTACCTCACCTATGGGCCACTCCTCAATGGCGCTACAACAGTTATGTTTGAGGGCATCCCCACATTCCCAGATGGTGGTCGTTTCTGGGACGTTATCGACCGTCACCAAGTGACACATTTCTACACGGCCCCAACGGCAATCCGTGCACTTGAGGCGCTCCCACTTACTCTTGTCAAAGAGCGTAAACTCGACAGCCTAAAACTTCTTGGAAGCGTCGGCGAGCCAATCAATGAAGAGGCTTGGGAGTGGTACCACGAGCATATCGGTAAAAAGCGCTGCCCCATCGTCGATACATGGTGGCAAACTGAAACAGGAGGAATTATGATTTCTCCAATTCCCAATGTATCTCCACAAATCCCATCTTATGCGACGACTCCACAACCCGGCGTAGTTCCCATGTTAGTAGATGCCAATGGTAAAGAAGTCACTGGTAACCCTGCAGAAGGCAACCTCTGTTTGAAACAACCTTGGCCAGGCATCGCAAGAAGCGTTTATGGAGACCACGAACGCTACCGCCAGACATATTTTAGTACCTACCCCGGTTATTACTTTACTGGCGATGGAGCAAAACGAGATAAAGACGGAAACTACAGAATTACAGGTCGTGTTGATGATGTCATAAATATTTCGGGACATAGGATTGGCACGGCCGAAGTTGAAGAGGCCATCAACGAGCACCCTGATATTATCGAGTCGGCCGTAGTTGGCTTCCCTCACAAGATCAAGGGACAAGGCCTTTACGCTTTTGCTATCGCCTCTAAAGAATCAAAGCAATCAGAAGAAGACTTACAAAAAGAAATTAACGAAGTGATCACAAAAATGATTGGTCCGATTGCTAAGGTTGATCTTTTTCAAAAGACATCCGGTCTTCCTAAAACTCGATCAGGAAAAATCATGCGCCGAGTTTTAAGAAAAATGGTCGAAAACAAGATCGATGATTTAGGCGACATCTCAACTCTGCTCAACCCCGAGATCGTCGATGAGTTACTTAAAGGCAAAAAAGTTTAAATAAATATGGGGTTATGTTGAGCGGCTGGCCAACATGACCCCATTTTCAACCTTTCCCTTCTTCTTTCATTTGTTTCTTGAGTTGAATTGCAGCAGCAGCATATCCACCATTTTCTGCATCGATAAAATGAATATGCTCTCCTTGCCCCAGCCCGTCAACAATACACGTCATAAGAGAGCAGTCTGTTTCAAAAATCCCGTAAAAGAGATCTCCTTGCTCATGTGACTTCATTAAATATGCTTTGATCTTGGAGATTTCCTCCATCGAGCAGTCGAGAACCATCCTCAACATATCATCAAATTTACGGAAATCAGAATGTGTTCTCATCGACTTTGAGTACTTATTTGCATCGAAAAAGATGGCAGGAAAGCGCCATTTAAAGACGAGAAATGCAAAACAAATCTCTAGGGCCCTAAGAAAATAAGAAAGACTAAAGGAGTTTGAGTGAAGTTTCTTTTCTTCACTCAGCATCTGACCAATGCTCTTATAAGAGGCCAAGTCAATATTGGTCGGATTAGAGCTTTCTATTCCTTCAGGAATAATCGAATCAACCCTATTAAAAAATTGATCATAGACTTTTGAGTCTTTACGAGAACTCATCAGTACTGTTAAGATCTTTCCTTTTTTACTTGGGATGGGGTTCCAGCGACATGAAAGAGCTGATAGGTCAGGTTCTTGGGAAGTCTGGCCAGTAAGTTCATAACGGTTTGTTTCTTTGATCAATTTTTCAGCTGAAGTGACACCGGCCCCTCTAAGAAGCGCTATACTTTTGCCACTAGTTATTTCAAATTTTGCTGCTTCTACTGATTCCCCTCGCTGCTCGAGCTCATAAACAGAAACCACCCCAACTCTCAATTCCAAATCATAATTTTTTTTCGCTAAGTTCTTTAAGGCGATAAGGGCATTGCTAACTCTCACTTGTGCGTTCTGAGGTACTAAAAGAGTTGCACCATCACCACCAAAAACAAAAGGGAAATCCACCCCCTCCATCGCTTTTCGCGCCACCACAATCGTGGCCGCACCAATAGTATTGACCTCTCTGTATTTTCCATTCTCAATGGCCTCAGTAGAGCCACGAATGTCTGATAGGATTACAACCCAGTCAGAGGGAACTTTCTTGAAATGCTGATCATTTGTAAATTCATTGAAAGAAGTAAAAGGTGTTAAGTCACGATAAAAATCTTCTGTGCTCATAAAGACGATTTCCTCTAAAATTCCTCACACTTTCATCAACCTTAATAGTAAGAGGTTCACCAAGATATGATAACATTGAACATCGTCATCATATCATAACGTATCTCTCTTCAATTGTTTATAATATAGAGATTTTGCCTAGCTTCGTTCTATTAAAATTTAAGAAACACTAAGGCTCTAGGCAAAAAGAATCAATCCGATTATTTGATTCATATTTTCCTTTTTGATGGTTATAAATATGTGAACTCTGCCAGTCAAAACAGCTGATAGGTTTAGCAAAATTGATCTCATCGGGTTGAACCTCCAACGGAAGATCTTCTGTTTTATAGAGGCAGCTCTTAATTTTTAGACTAATATTTTTTGCTTCATTAAATTCAGGTGACGCGAAGGCCATCCCAGGAAGATCACTCACATAGATTTCGGGGTGCAGAGCGCGAGCGTGGAGTAAATAATGTTCTCCTTCTTCGGTGTATCTTCCAGGAGTGTTATTCCAACGATAGGCACCGTGGCGATGCTCGGGTTGCATATTATTATACATAGGATCTTTATCAATGGAGTCTATCATCCATTTTGAATGTTTAAATTTTCTATAGTCATCAAAATATTCTCTGGAAATCCCCAAGAGTTCTTTAACCACACCATTCTCTACAAAAGAGTTGTATTGGCAGCCTTTAATAAATTGAACGATTGCATAATCCTCAAGTTGGTCAATCTTGTGAGTCTGAAAACTCATAGTGGCGCTTGTGCTATAAGAATAACGGCCTTTGAAATTTGATCGAACTCGGTAATGCTGAACTTTAAACTCTTTTAGAGAGCAATTCTTTTTTGTGCAATCAAATATTTGTTTTTGTACTCGAGGTACTTGCCTATAAACTTGAGCACCAACAGCACTCATAAATGAGAGGTGTAAAAAGAAGATAATTAACAAGTTGAGCATAGAACCCCCTGAGAGCTTATTAATAGCATAAAACCAAGTGATGCGCGCCGCGATGTAAAAATTCATCATTCTAAATCAAGGGTAAGCTTTCGTGATATAAGCGGCTTTGGAACTCTAGAGGTGGAACATGCGTATTATTTTGCTCATAATAGGATCTGCTTTTATCTCACTCTCTTCTTTGAGTGCACAAGATTATATTTTTCGTCCTATAATTGACCAAAATCCGAATTTAGTCGAACGATTTGAGACTTTTTCAAAATATCGGGTCCAAAGAAAAACAAAAGTTGCCGTTGTTGGCGACTATCTCCACACCGATGTTTTTGCAGACTTATTGGCAAAGAATGAGAAAGAGATTCAGTCAAATGAAATAGATGATGACCTAAATGGATATGTAGACGATTACTTTGGCGTTGATATTACAACAAAAAGTGGAGCGCTTTCAGCACCAAAACTTTCAGGACATGAAAATGGGATTGTCTCACTCATAGCAGCGCTTGTTAAAAATTTGCGGCTACAAGATTCCGTTTCAATTATACCAATAAGCATAGAATTATCTGAGCTAGCTTTTGATGAGCTCACGATGAAAAAACTTGCTGATGCGATTGACTACGCCAGAGAAAGAGGCGCAAAAGTTATTTCTCTCTCGCTTGGCATCTCTGAAAGATACCGCAGTTTTTTTAACTTCATTAACGGAGATTATGATAAATCGATGAGCTACCTTGAAGATGCCATTAAACGAGCACGACAAGCCGGAATCATAATCTTTGGCGCGAACTCAAACGATACCAACCGAGATCACGTTATTGAGCAACAAATCCCGGCCGACCTCGATTCAGTCATATCAGTTGCAAATGTTAACTACTTGGGAGAAATAATCTCGGGTTATGGAGAAGCGACAGATTTGGCCTTTTATGGCACAGATATCTACGTCTGGGATGGCAAAGATTTTGGTTATAAACTTCAGCGTGGCAGCTCTTATGCTACACCCTTGGTGGCCTTATCTGTGGCCTTGACTAATAGTGTTCTAAATCAGGAGATTTCACCTAACCGTCAATTGTCTGAGCGACTTAAAACAGCTTGTGAGTTTTCGATAAAGACAAAACGGAACGTATCTTCACGCTGTGTTTTTTCCCCTGAATCTTTTTTGAATAAGCACTTCTGAAGTGCTTATTCATTATTTAAACACCTAGACCCATTTTTTCAATCTTTTTGATATGCGCCTCGATGGTCACTAGGGCATAAGGTATAAGTTTTTCATCTAGGTCGGGATAAATCGTATTGAAGCACTCTTCTAAGCCTCCTCCAAGATCTAGACAAGACTTCACCTGAACCTCCCGTTCAAGCCGGTGTTGAAGTGTCTGTTTTAATTTTAAAGTACCTCGCAAGGCCAAACCATGTGAAGGAAATATATGTAAGGGGTTAAGCTCAATGACTCTCTGTAAGCTTTGAAAGTATTTTGCCATATCACCTTCTTCGCCACCCACAACAACCGTTCCAATGGTTTGGATCAAATCACTGACGATCATCCATTTGAGCCCCACAGGCGCAAGCCCCATGAGACCTTCATCGTGACCAGGCAAAGAAATAAGGTTCACGTCCTCTCCATTCCATTGCGTGAGGGGCTGACCCTCTTGAAGCTCGTTTACCTGAATACCCTCAAAGTAATTTTCTCCCCATTTACTCAAGATGCGTTGATGACTGTCACTTCCTAAATAAATAGGAATGTTAAGATCGCGGGCAAGCTTGGGAGCAAACTCATGGTGATCAGCATGATGATGCGTAATAAAAAGAGCATCAATTCTCTGATCTTCTAGAGTTTGCTTGAGTTTATCTAGTTCTGCCTCACTCGCAGGAGAAACATCGACTAAAACACGCAAAGCACTTTCATCACCTATCAAAAAACAATTTGTTCTGTGAGCGGGAGGAAATGTATTAGAAAGGGGAAGAAGTTGTACGACTCCTCCCACAGTTTCAATCATGGGAACTTGGGTTTCTTCATCAAATGTGATGTTGAGATTATGTGGTCCTTTCTCTAAGGCATCATCAATCCCTTTACTTAAAACCTTGATGGCCCGTAGCGTGGGAGGAACCAGCAGTTGATCTCCAAGTTGAAAGCTTTTAATAAAATCTTGAGCATTCATCCAGAAAGCTTCATCGATTTCATGCGCACATAGCTTAAACTCAGGTTTTTTATCTAACTCAACCAAGAAAAAAACATTTAAAAAGCGACTCGGATTAAAACTTGGTGTCGCTGCTTCCCCCAAAAGCTCTACTCTTTTAGGTTTTAGAGAAAAGAGATCAATATCAAGCTCTTCTTTAAGCTCTCTTAAGAGCGCTTCTCTTTGAGACTCTCCTTCTTCTAGAGCTCCCCCTGGAAAAGAGGTATAACCAGGGAAGGCCTTAAGTTCAGGCCTTCGACGCACAAAAAAGATCTCATCGTCGCAGTAAAGAATTGCCGTGACTGATTCCCTCAAAGTTGCACCTGTTCGCCTAATTTCTTTTTTGCCTTTTCATAACGAACCTTGCGATAACCTTTTATGTTTTCTAGACGGGCCAAATGCTCATAACTCGATTCATTTTCGGCGGGTCCCGATAAAAGTAAACTTCGCACCTGTCTGGCAATTGTTTTTTCTTTCTCATGCCAACCTGGCAACAAGGAGCGAAGCCATCTTTGGTGTCGGGTCAATTTCAGCATCCAGTCCCTGGGGTTCATTTCAAACTCAATAGACTTAGAACCCAGCTTAAATTCCGGCCGATTCATCCTTACCTTTTTATGGCCACTACCTAGCTTCTGATAACGCTCTTGATCTTTAAACCTTTGAACCGGTGAAATCATTAAGTGAGCGACATAAACCTCGTCTTTCACCCAATATGTTTTCGCCAAAGTTCTAAGCATCTGTGGCCAGTCTTTCTCACTATATGTTTGGGTCAACTGTTCTGCGTCTTCCAAAAATTTCTCTAAAAACACACCTCGGTCATAGATCAAAATGTCGTGGATATACTGGGCCAAATGCTCTTCAGGAAGAGAAGAATAGCTTCCTTTTAATTCACTTAGGGCATTTTCATACTTTTCTATTAGTTTTGAGCTGGATTCAAAAAGACCGACACTTTCTCGTAAGCTCTGTGCCAAGAGATTTTTATGCTCTTTCTTTTTTTGCTCTTCAAACCGAGAGAGCGTTTCATCGACGCCATTTTCTACTAAGTCTCGACCTAACTCAAAGGCCTGCCAATTTTTTTCAAGCTCACCTTTTTTCATCGAGCCTTCAAATGCAATTTTCATATCTTGAAGGGAGAAAGGAAGACGCCCCTTTTGAAAAGCGACTCCGAGAATCATCGCCGAGGCATAAACTGCCCGACCCAAGGCCAGCTCACTGAGACGCTTTAACGGATATACTTGTGCACGTTGCCCTAGCCTATCTTTAAGTTGACCTCTGAGCGCCTCTTCACTTAAAGGAGGCTTGACGTCACCTTCATCTAAAAGAATGGATAATGGAGTCTGATAGAGTTCATCTAAAATCAGTTCACCTGACTCACTGAGATAACTGATGTGTTTGGCCCCATCTAAGAGATCCGGTGAAACCAAGAGATCCGCACTGCCTTGAGGTGTAATGGCACCATAAGAATCGCCTTTCTTAAATATCGCAAGGTGTGCGGTCACGTTGCCATTTCTTTGGGCCAATCCTTTTTGATCGACAAATTTAAAATCCAGGTCTTCACGACCTCCCATGTCTTTAGCGGCGCGCGAAAGGACTTTAGATATGGTTGTAACTCCTGAGCCTCCCACCCCTGTTACTACAGTTCGCCACGAGTTGCCGGCCGAAATGTCATCAAAAGTTTTTAATATCTCAGGATCTTTTAAGTTGTGACCTTTTGAGATCTCTACTTTATTTTGATAAAGAGAGGGATGATAATCAAAAACATCGACTCGTTCAAAGCTTGGGCAAGCCTGAAGCTTTGTGCAATAACTGTCGGAGACACAGATCTGGGGGTCTATCGCGACCTTGGTGCCGTAAGCATCAAAAACCTGAGTTAAACCGGGGCAACCTGTTTCCTCAACGCAAACCCGACAATCTTCACAAGCATCTGTGTTAATTTGGTAGAAGCTTTGTTGTGTTAGAGTTTTATTTTCAGCAAAGATTTTTCGCTCTTCTGATTTACGTTTTCCATGGAATGTTAAAGCGCACTCTTTTTTAGAGACGATAACTTTAACACCAGGGTTTTTCACATAGTCTAAAAGAAGTGAGCGATAAAAATAGCGATCACTCGGATTGACTTCAATCATTTGCTTTACACCAAGAGATTCAACCAAGTGAAGCATATCTTGCTCAGGTCTTTGGTGGCCATCAACAGAGAAGCCCGTCAGCGGGGTCATTTGGTGACCTGTCATGGCGGTATTGTCATTATCCAAGAGGATATAAGTAATATCATGTCCACATTGAACCGAGTTGGAAACATCAGTCATGCCGGAGTGAAAGAAAGTTGAATCTCCCATCAAAACGACAGAGGGATTATTTGAAAAAAGATCCAGCCCGGCTCCGAGTGCTCCTCCTTGACCCATGGCCGAAAGGTTATGCATCTCTTTGAATGGAGGTAAAAAAGAAAGTGAGTAACAACCGACATCTCCATGAGTAATCAGGTCTATATCTTCTTTTTTAAGTGTTTTTCTTAAGTCCTTTAAAAGAGATAATGTCTCTCGGTGAGGACAACCCGGACAAAAGGTTGGAAGTCTTAGAGGTAAATCGAGCGCTTTAACTTTGTCGGTCTGCTGTGTTGGCGCTTTTGTGGCCGACTTTCCAATCAACTCAAAAGCGCGAAATAGTTTTTCATCGACCGTCTCAAAATGAAGGCCCCCGTGAGCGGGAAATCCCTCTTCTTCAACGCCAAACTTTTTACCATAAATAGGCAGAGACAAACCGTATCGTTGGCACATCTCACGAATTTGAGTTTCTAAAAACCCTCTTTTTTCCTCAACGATAACCAAGGCCTTCAATGATTGAAGATAAGGTAATAAAATATCATCAACAAGCGGGTAAGAGCTGGCCAACTTATACAAATTGACTTCATCTAGTGCCCCCCTTTCTTCTAAAACTTGTTTAAGAGTTTCAAAAATAACTCCCGAAGAAATAACTCCATACTCAGAGGCCTGATCACCAAACCTTTTATCGAGTGAACGCTTTTGATAAACTTTTTTAACGCGCGGAAAGCGCTCGATAATCATAACCTGATCGGCCAAAAGAGAATTAGGCGGAACCATCACATTTTTACTCAAATCAAATGTGGCCGGATCTAGCGTCGTCTTCTCTTTTTCTACTTCAGCTTCATCTCCTAGCTCAACTCGCCCTCCACCTTCTGCCATAAAGGTCGTAAGTAGCAGACCTTGGTAAAGACCGGTGCGCTTTGAAATCTGTAAGGCCTCGTTCATCCAATCCTTCAATTCCTGGGGAGTCGAAGGTTCCAAGAATGGGATATGTAAATGTTGATAAAGAAATCTCGAGTCAGCAGGTGTTGAGGTCGACATGGACCACGGGTCATCACCGACGGCTATGACAACACCTGGACGTAGCTCCTCCCCCGTTTCAGGATCTTTATCTACAGAACCAGGGTCCGCAAAATTCCCCACTGAGAGCGCGTCACTGGCCACGTGAAGCCCCATTGACTTCATCGCAACCAAACAATCACGCCCGGCTTGCTTAGCTCCAGATGCCATAGCTGCTGCGTTGGCCTCTGAATTAGCGATCACTACGCGAATGCCCTTTTCCTCGAGTTTTTTCTTTTCCTGGTGCAGTATGTTGAAATAATCCGCCAAAGGGGAACCTGGGTAACCAGTATATAAAGAAAAGCCCGCCTCGAGACCACCGCGCACTATAAGTTCATTTCCATTGAGTATATCGATATTCATGTATATTCCTTAATAATTATCAGCTCCTGCGAATACTACCCTAGAATTCTTACGACGTTAACTCGCAGGCCGTCTAGCTTGTAAGCAGATGCCCTGCAGCGCAAGCTTGATATTTCGAGGTATTTGTACAAAAATGGCGCAAATTTCAACAGATGTAAAAAGGAAGGTTACGTGAGCGACGCTATCAACGATCAAAATCCCCTCGGCATTTTGGCCATCGACCACTTAGAGTTCACTTGTGATACGTTAAACTCCCCTAGTAAAAAGCTTTTTTATAAGCTTGGGTTTCAAAAAACTCTCGAGGCCCCAAATCGCGAGCTTTTTACTCAAGGGCAAGTTCGATTCTTACTTAACGCCTCACCTGAAGGCCACTCGAGAGATTATTTAAATCAGCACGGCGAGGGTGTAAGCACAATCTCCTTTCTCGTTGAAGACGCAGAGTACGCTCTTAAAACGGCCATCAGACGTGGTGGGGAAAAGGTGCGAGACCTTGAGGTCATCGAAAACCAAAGCGGTCTCACTAAGACGGCCGCAATCAAAGGCTTTGGTGATGTTCTCAATGAGTTCGTTGAGAGACCACGGGCCCACTTTCGACCAGACTTTAATATGATTGAACAAGACCCGAATGCCCAACCTCTTCAGTCGAGAGTGGCGCGAATTGATCACCTCACTAACAATGTCGCAAAAGGTGAAATGAAAAAATGGGTCGAGTTTTATAAAAAAGTCTATGGTTTTCAGGTTACGCGCTACTTTGATATCAAAGGTAAAAAAACCGGACTTGAGTCAGAAGTTGTACAACTGCCAAATGGGGCCGTGATTATTCCTATCAATGAACCTAGTGAAAATAACTCAAAATCTCAGATTCAGGAGTTTCTAGACCGACATAAAGGTCCTGGGGTGCAACATATTGCCCTCACCTGCTCAGATATCATTTCAACAGTGACTCAACTTCAAGAGCGCGGAATGAAATTTCTAAAGATACCCTCGACTTACTATGAGGCCATTCCCTCGCGTGGAATTGATGTCAAAGAGGATCTGGCCGAACTAGAACGCGCTCAGCTGCTTGTTGATGGAGACGAAAACGGTTATTTGATACAAAACTTCACCGAAAGCTGTGTCGGGCCTTTGTTCTTTGAGTTTATCCAAAGAAAAAATAATAATGGTTTTGGTGAGGGTAACTTCCAGGCCCTCTTTGACGCTATTGAAAAAGATCAAATGAAACGCGGCTACCTAGAGTAAGGATTAAGTTTATGCATGAGGGATCTCTTTTAATAGAAAAAATAGACGGGGCGTTGGTGATCACACTCAACCGACCCCAAGTTTATAACGCCCTAGACGCCAAATCAAAGCTGGACCTTACAGAAGAGATTAAAAAAGCAAGTTCGGATCAAGAGGTTCAAAGTATCATTATCACTGGTTCCGGTAAGGCCTTTTGTACAGGACAAGACCTTAACGATCGCACTGTATCGGGATCAGGTGGCAACAGCGTCGATCTTGGCGAAACATTGCAAAAAGAGTGGAACCCTTTAATGCTGGCCCTTCGCGAAAGTGAAAAAATCACGATGGCTGCAGTTAACGGGGTTTGTGCTGGGGCGGGTGTCTCAGTGGCCCTTTCCTGTGACCTTGTCTGTTCCCATGAAAAAGCAAAGTTCGTCAGTGGCTTCACAAAAATTGGTCTCATCCCGGATGCGGGAAGTACCCATACTTTCACCCGCGCTCTCGGTCCCAAAAGGGCCATGGACTTCTTCTTATTTAACAAGCCTTTGAGTGCGCAAGATATGCAAAATTTTGGGCTCGTCAATCAAGTGAGCTTAAATCCACTTGAGGACGCGAAAGAAATGGCCAAAAAGTTAAGTCAAATGGCACCGCTAAGTATCCGAAATCTCAAAACCAATGTACAAGCTGCGATCGATATCAGTTATAATGAGTCTATGCAAAGAGAAACGACGATCCAAAAAGAGCTAGGGGCCAGTGCTGATTACAAAGAAGGCGTTCAAGCATTTTTTGAGAAACGCCAACCCAAATTTAACGGACAATAAATCCAACAGGAGAAATATATGAGTGCTACACAAAGAGAATACACTCCCGAAGAAGAGAAACTTTTCCAAGAAATTGCCGAGGGACGCACCTTTGATAAAGGGGACGAACTTCCACCTCTTTATGAAAAGCAACTTAAAAACCTGTTATGGATGCAAGGTGACAGCGAATACTCTGGCGCCCTTGGCTATATGCCTTGGATTGAAAAGGCCCCAACTGTTCAAGAGAAAGTTCTCGTCTCTCAAATTGTGAAAGATGAAATGAGACATGCATCAGTTATCTATCGAATACTTGAAGGTCTTGGAGAGAAACCTCAAGAACACATCGATAAGACAAACCTTGGTTACAAGCTTGAAGAAGACGAAGTTAATATTGGCTTCAAAAGAATCAAAGACGACTACCGTGTGAATATCTTCTATTACGGTATTAACTATTGGACTGATTTTATTCTTTTTAATTTCCTTATGGATAGAGCGGCAGGTCACCAACTTCAAGATACACTTGAGTCGAGCTACCTTCCTTGGAAAAAAGGAATTGAAGGGATTTATAAAGAAGAGGTTATGCACCTCACCCACGGGGATAAGTGGGTCAAAATTCTTGCAAAAGATCCTGAGCAAAAGGAATTCTTACAAGAGCGCCTCAACCTTTGGTGGCCTCGTGTGATGAACGTTTTTGGGAATACAAAAGGTCGAAGAAATGACATCTACGTTAGGCTTGGCCTGAAAAAAAGAATGAACTCAGATGTTCGTAAAGTTTTTGTTGATGAAATCCAAAAGCTTTGTGATGAAGTTGGGCTCGTTGTTCCTGAATACAAGGAAGAAGAACAGCCAACAAAACATTAAGAGGATTTTTTATGCCCAACGACATTAAACGAGTCGTGGTACTCGGGGCCGGTACTATGGGCCGCGGGATTGCCCAATGGTTTGCCCAACAACACATTCGCGTTGAACTTGTGGATGCAAAGCTTGCCGTCGCAACCGAGGCACACAAAAAAGTTATGCTCTCCTGGGAAAAGCTCAAAGAAAAAGGCAAGTTCACAAAAGAAGAAATTGAGAAATTTGCTGATCATATCTTTCCAATTGAAGCCAGTGACTGTGAACGAAATAGTGATCTTCTGATTGAGGCCATCGTTGAAAATCTTAAAATTAAAAAGCAAGTTCTGCGAGAGCTCGATGAAGAGATGGATGAAAAATGTATTTTTGCCAGCAACACGTCAAGTTTTCCTATCTCTGAGATGGCCCAGGCCCTTTCAGCTCAAAGACAAAAGAATTTTTTAGGCCTTCACTTTTTTAACCCCGCTCCCATCATGAAGTTAGTCGAAGTGGTTCAAGGCAGCGAAACGCCACCGGAGTTGGTTCAAAAACTCTCAGGCTGGCTCGAAGGACTTGGGAAAAAGGCGGCGATTTGCGCTGATGGACCCGGATTCATCGTGAACAGAGTGGCAAGAAACTTTTATGGAGAATCATTAAGATTGGCCAACGGAAAACCTGAAACCCAAGAAACTTTTGAAGAACTAGACAATATCTTAAAAAAAGTAGGTGGATTTCGGATGGGTGCATTTGAACTCATGGACCTCATTGGTGTTGACGTCAACTTAGAAGTCTCTGAGTCAGTCTGGAAATCTTTTTATCATGAGCCACGCTTTGCTCCCCACCCGCTGCAAAAAAAGATGGTCAGCGCACAACGCCTAGGTCGAAAAACGGGACGGGGGTTTTATAGCTATGAGTAAAACAATCATCATCTCACATCCAGAACATCAGCTTTACCCATTATTAAAAGAATGCCCCAACTTCTTTGAACTCGATGATGAAGAGCTCGTTACTGACCACTTAGTGGGACTTCCCAAAGGAAGCAGAGTTCTTGATTTTAGCGTTGGTACTACGGATGAGAAAAAAGGACTTTTTGAACTTTTAGAAGATGAAGGTCTCGACATTTATAGCGAGCTTTCTAGTAACTGGGGTGAAGGCTTGACCGAAGCGTACCCAAGACTAAAAGGCGTCATGGGCTCTTCCTTCTACTCTCCTCAGCAGACCTATGAAATATGGGGACGAACGGAAAAAGACACCAGCTTACTCAATACATTTTTTGAGGAGCAAGGCCTCAAGACACAAACAGTCTCATCTCCAGGCATTGGTCTTCATTTCCCAAGAGTTCTAGCACAAATCATCAATGAGGCGTTCTTTGCGCTTGAAGATGGCCTGGCCACTTCCAAAGACATTGATAAGGCGATGTGTTTCGGCGTTAACTATCCTTTAGGTCCTTTTGAGTGGCTTGAAAAATGCGGAGTGGCGCCAGTACTACACTTACTTGACGAGCTCTATGCCATCACTGGTGATCCTCGCTATCGAGCAGCGATGAGCTTAAGAAAAAAACTATTGCGAAATTAAAGGATTAAATTATGTCTCTCAAACCTACATATATCACATACGCTAAAAGAACTCCGATCGGAAAACTTAGTGGGGCCCTCACACATCTTCGCGTAGACGATATGATGGCCCAGGTCTTCAAGGACTTAAAGTCTACACTCAACTTTGATCTCAATGAAATTGATGATGTTCTGGTTGGCTGCGCTAACCAAGCAGGTGAAGACAACCGCAATCTGGCCCGCATGAGTTTACTATTGGCAGGTTTCCCCGAGTCAGTACCAGGCACAACACTGAACCGTCTTTGTGGCTCATCGCTTGACGCGACAATGGGTGCTGCGGCAAGGATTAGCTCTGGATTTGCCGATTGCATCGTTGTAGGAGGAGCCGAGAGTATGACCCGTGCTCCATATGTTCTATCAAAAGGTTCAGCTCCTTTTGGGCGCGACTCAAAACTCTTTGATACAACCTTTGGCTGGCGCTTCCCTAACCCTAAAATGAAAGAAATGTTCCCTCTCATGAGCATGGGAGAAACAGCTGAAGTCGTTGCAGAGAAAACAGGAATTTCTCGGGAGCGGCAAGATCAATTCGCTCTCAACTCACATCAAAAAGCTCTTAAAGCTTGGGACTCAGGGGCCTTTAAAGATGAAGTTCTCCCTGTTGAAATTCAACTCAGAAAGTCTATGGAGACCTTCTCTCGAGACGAAGGTCCAAGGGCCGATACGAGCCTTGAAAAGCTCGCTAAACTCCCCAGCGTTTTCAAACCGCAAGGCGGTTGTGTAACCCCGGGGAACGCCTCGATGATGAATGATGGTGCAGCGGCACTTATGGTCGTCTCTGAAGAGTTTTTAAAACGCCATAACCTCACTCCTCTGGTAAAGATTACTGGAGGGGCCGTCCGAGGTTTACATCCTAATGTTATGGGCCTTGGTCCAATTGAGGCCACACGAACTCTCTGCCAGCGGTTTAACAAAAAAGTAGAAGACTTTGATGTCATAGAACTTAACGAAGCCTTTGCCGTCCAGTCTCTGGCCTGTCTGGATGAACTTAAGGTACCCGAAGAAAAAGTTAATTTAAAAGGTGGCGCCATCGCGCTTGGGCACCCTCTAGGTTGCTCAGGGGCACGGATACTCACAACTTTAACTCATATCATAAAAGACGACCCTAAACTAAAATCGGGATTGGCCACAATGTGCATAGGTGTCGGTCAGGGAATAGCATTAAGTGTTGAGCGGCCTTAAGGAATTTGATCACGCTTTCTCGCAGGACTGAAGTGTATTCTGTAGGCCCTTTTTTCCAAGACAACAAGAGACAGCTTGATAAACTCTATAATTAAGAGGAGAAAAAAACTTAGCGTAATCAGAGTTTTGATCACTTACTTCTTTGCAACGTAGATTAGTTCCGGCCCTGCCTGTCAAAAAACATTCACTAACGAGCCCACCGTTTTCAAATATGGCCCTATCAGGAGGCCTTGAAAAAGGAGAGCTTGAAATACCTATTTTATCTAAATCCATTCTCGAGATATTTCCTTTCGAGTCGAAAAAAACATCAACCTGACTTTCATTATCTTTTGACGATAAGGTCGCCCCGTTCTCGCGACACTTTACTTTTGGAAACGCCGGTGTTTCGTTATCTGTTAAGTTGGTCTGAGCTAAGTCACACATATGGTTACTATTAGCATACTCCCTTTCTCTTTCTCCTCTAGGCAAGCTCAAAAATGAGAGAAACTTAGGAGATAAACCAAGCACAGGAGTACATGCCCCATCACTATTTTTTGCCCAATCATGATGGCCTAGATAATCAGTACATCCTAAGCTATTATTCGGATATAAAAAGAGTAAAGCAGCATCTAGGACACTTGCAGTAGTCAAGGCCAGTCGAGTTCCAAGTTTGCCAAGTGAAGAAAGAGGCCTAGAGCCTAAAAGTCTTGCACCTCCATCTAAAGCACGTGCACCCAATTCCTTAAGAGATCTCCCTTGGCCTATAAGTCTGCCAAACTTTTGGTAAACGGCTAATTTTTGAGATGCCACAAAATGTGCAGATGGCGAGAGTTTTTTGTAATAAAGATCTCCAACAAGGTGTTTGTAATTACTTTCAAGATACAAGGCCATCTTGGCCTTACTACGATCTCCCTTCTTGATCGCAGCATCACTTTCAAGCCACATTTTGCGGCCAAATTCCTCTGGAGATACAGGGTTCATGGCCCTATCGGTGAAGTCCGCTAGTTTTTCTAGCTTGTCGAACCTTGCCCTTAATTCAAGTTTACGACCCCTTTCATTTGGAGAATCGAATTTACTAAGTGCCAGGCCCTCTCGCTCCAAGGCGCGCTCCATAATTTTGGAATCCGCGAGATTGAGATGATTAACGATATCTTGAGGAGGTCTCTTTCCAAAGTGATCATAAAGCTCAGCATAAAAAGGTCGACCATTTTGGTAGCGGTACCGTGGACTCATCTTTGCATTGTCATGTTCAGCTAAAAGTCGTTCGGCCATTTTTTTATCAATACCTTCGAACTCCTCTGGGAAACGATCTAAAAGCGACAGTCCAAGTCTAAGCACCCTCTTTTTATGCATCTTCGTATGATGATGAAAGTCGGTTAAACTATTTACATTCGGACGTCTTTCACGAGAAGTATAATGAAGAATATTTTCTAAGACCATGGCCTTGGGCATTGCCAAAGGAAGTGCTGTCAACTGATTGATTGACAAGGCTTCACAAACCTGAGGTAATGGCGTTAATTCCTCTTTAGATGACTCTGATTTTCCAAAAAAAAGATTTTTACAATCACCTAGCGAAGAATTTGCACAAATGGCCTGTCCTTTTAATTTGGCGATCGCTAGCTCTTCGCTCTCAATATCCTCAAAACAAAAAGAAGCTCCGGACCAAGTACGCTGAGGAGCTAGAGTTACAAATAAAAGAAAGGAGATCAAAATTATCTTTCTACGCATAAAAGCGATTATAACTTTTATTTACATATAGACTGACTTCCCTTTGATTCGCTTTGGAGAAAACTAAGCATTTTGCTCATTAATGGCCTCTGGTACTAACTTCAGGTAAATTTTGAATATAAACCACATAAGTTAAGCTTAAAAAACCCATACTCAAATAGTTGGCACTTATACATTGTCATGGAACATCTCAACGACCAGCTATATGTCAAAGGCTAAAAATTCAACGTAAAGTTCTACAAGAGCTTTACTCAAGTGCTTTCACAGCTCTGAAGTTTATTGTGCAGCCCCTTTTGACCAAGACAACAAGAGACAGCTTGATAAACTCTATAATTAAGTGGGGAAAAAAACTTTGTATAAGCAGAGTTTTGATCATTTGCTTTTTTACAGCTTTGGTTTGTTCCCCCTCTACCTATCAAAAAACATTCACTAACGAGTCTACCTCTTTCAAAAATGGCCTTATTAGGAGGTCTTGAAAAGGGCGAGCTGCGAATAGATATTTTATCTAGGTCTAACCTGGAAATGTTTCCGCCTTGATCAAAAAAAACTTCAACCTGTCTTTCGTTATCTTGTGTCGATAAAGTCGCACTGTTGTCGTGGCATTTAACTTTTGGGAAAGTCGGTGTTTCGTTTTCCTTTAGATTCGCCTGTGTTACCTCACACATATGATCACTATTCTTATACTCCATTTGGCGTTTTTCTTTAGGTAAGCTTAAAAAAGAAATGAACATAGGAGATAGGCCAAGTACAGGAGTACAGGCTCCATCGCTATTTTTTGCCCAATCGTGATGACCTAGAGAGCTAGAGCAGCCCATGCTACTCGGAAAAAAAGAGAGGAAAGCAACATCCAAGACCGCTGCGGTAGTGAAGGCCAGCCGCGCTCCAAGCTTACCCGCTCTTGCAAGAGGCTTGGCACCTAAAAGTCTTGAGCCTCCATTTAAAGCACGTGCACTCAACTCTTTTACAGAGCTCGCTTTACCTATAAGATTTCCAAATTTTTGGTGAGTTACTAATTTTTGCGAAACAGCAAGATGCGCAGATGGTGAGAGCTTCTTATAGTAAAGATCTCCAACAAACTGTTGATAATTTTTTTCTAAATATCGTGCCATTTTGGCCTTGCTACGATCTCCTTCTTCGATCGCAGCTTTACTTTCTGACCACATTTTTCGTCCAAACTCTTCTGGAGAAACAGGATTCATACCGCGATCTGTGAAGTCAGCGAGTTTTTCAAGCTTGTCAAAATTTGCCTTTATCTTGAGCTTACGGGCCCTTTCATCTGGTGAATCATATTCACTTAATGCAAGCCCCTCTCTCTTGAATGCATCCTTCATAATCTTGGAGTCTGTGAGATTGAGTTGATTGACGAGATCACCTGGGGGACTCTTTCCAAAATGATCATAAAGCTCAGCATAAAAAGGTCGACCACTGCGGTAGCGATAACGTGAACTCATCTTAGCATTGTCATGTTCAGCTAAAAGTCGTTCGGCCATTTGTCGATCAATACCTTCGAACTCTTTTGGGAAACGCTCTAAGAGCTTAAGTCCAAGCCTTTGCACTCTTTTTTTGTGCATCTTAGTGTGATGATGAAAATCGGCCAGACTATTTACAAAGCCATGTCTTTTACCCTCGATATAATCGAGGATATTTTTAAAACCCGCTGCTTTAGGTGTCGCCAAAGGAAGAGCTTTTAGCTGATTGATAGACGAAGGCGCGCAAATCAGAGGTGATACAGCTGCGGCCTTTTTATCGGACTCTGGCATTCCAAGGAATAGTTTCTTGCAATTACCAAGACCAGCATTCGCACAAAAAACCTGGCCTTTAAGCTTCGCAATCGCTAATTCTTCACGCTCAACACTTTCAAAACAGGAAGTGGGTGCAGACCAAGTACGAAGAGAACCTAGACTTATAAATAAAAAGAAGGTGATCAAAACAGTCTCTCTACGCATAATAACTATGATAACCCAGACCTTTTTAGGCTTCCATAGGATCAAAATTGCCTTACGATAGACCTTTTTTTCCTCTCAACTACTACCTCACTTATGGGGAAATGATATAAACAAAAAACTACACCTAAATTTTGATAAAAGATTTGCTCTTAAAACTCATGTTTAAAACGACAATGCCGATAAAAATTTATGGAACACCCTAACGATCCACTTTATGTCAAAGTCTTCAAAGTTAACGAAAAGTTCTACGAGCTGGTCTACGAGGACCCATGGCTTAAAGAAGTCTTTAAAATTGTAGACCAAGAAATTATCACACGCCAGCAGTCTGACTTTATTGTGGGGGCCCTAGGCGGCGAAAAACGTTATTGTGGGAGAAATCCTAAAGATGCTCATCCGCATATTTTTGTCGATGAAGAGATGTGGCAACTCAGGGAATATTATCTCCGCCAGGCGTTTGAGTTTCATCAAATAGAAGAAGAAGTTCAAAAAAAATGGATCGCCATAGACGACGCCTTTAAGAAAATGATCATTAAGAACTCTCCCTCAGACTGTGAGAAAAGGTATTTCACAGATGAGATCATCGCTGTTCCTTCACCTAAAACTAAAAAATCTGCTTAGGATTTTTCTGCTTTGATAACTTTTTCAAGCAAGCTTTGACACTCTTCAACACTGAGATCTTTTAAAGGATGCCCCTCTTTAAACTCTTTTGGTTTAGAATTGGCCTGAAGCTCCTCGATCCTATTTTTAAGAGTCATCCGTAGTTTTCTCAACTCTTTAGTATCCCAGCTCTTTAAGTCTTCCGTCGATTTTAATTTAATATTTGCCACGCTCTCACCTTCTCATTTTCTGTATACTTATAGAAATGCTGTTTTACTCTAAAGTCTTCTCATCAGCTATACCCACATTAGTAAGGCCTGTCTATAAATCAGACTTAATCAAAAAAACTAGAAGGTACGTGGGTTTGCATTCACTTCGCTAATTTGTTCATTTAGGGTCCAGAAATCGTAAAGGACTCCAAGCATAAAAAATCCTCCGGTAGCGAGCCAAAGAATGCCTGTTAAGATTTTCCCCATATAAAAACGATGAATGCCAAGAACACCTAAAAAGGTCAAAAGCAACCAGCAGATATTAAAATCAATAGGGCCATTTTTATATCTTGTATCAGCGCTTTCATCCATTCCTGGAATTAAAAAAAGATCAATCAACCAGCCGATAAAAATCAGCCCAAACGTAAAAAAGTAGATCGTTCCACTGATTGGTCGACCATAATAAAAACGGTGTGATCCCATAAATCCAAATATCCATAAAATATAACCCATGACCACACTATGACCTTCACCCATCGTAATTTTCCTTTGTCACTGCAAACAATGCACTTGGTTATGTCCAATTCAAACGAAACTCTTACCCACCCAATAAGCTAGACCTTCGTTTTTTCACATAAAGGCCGATTTATAAAGGAAGTTTTTGATCGTTTCACCAGCTTTATTGGCACATTTATCTAAATAGAGAGAACATATTTTATTTAAAGTACTGAAATTCTATAGCCGATAAAAAACAATAAAATTCATGGTAATATAAGGAAAATAGAGCTTAAGGAGGCCATTTTGGACAATATAAAGCTTAATATATTTTCCCTCCAAATACTGAAAAGGGCAACGATCCTCTTCATTTTTGCTATGCTCAGCTCTTGTATAAATGAACTAAATATCATTTTAAAAGATCAAAAATCTTCAGGCGCACAAGCCGATCCAATCTACCTCGTTTCTTCTCTAGACATGAATCAAAATGAAGCGGGCTCACTGGGCCTCGCTGTCGATTGGACGAGAAAGATTGCCTATATTGGAGATGCGGACGGCAAGGAATGCATTCACGTCATCGACTTTTCAGATGAAAACGGCCCTGAATATGTCTTTAAATTATACGATGATAGCTATACAGGTATCCTTGAGGCCCATGAGAGAAAGCTTCCCAATATCGGAAGTGTCGTTAACCGCTGCCGAAACCTAAAGCTGATAGATAATGCAAGTAAGCTTGTTGTTTCATCAAACAATGGTCCTAGCCTTCTCAGTGTATGGGACCTTGGCAGCAACCCTCTGGCCTACGACACTACTCCTTGGAGCCTCATCGCGGAAGACACACCCAATGCTTATGCGCGACTCATTAGTGATGTAAAACTATCGGGAAATACTTTAGAAGTTTTCCTTACAACACTCGAGGGCTGGCAGCACTATGAAATTTCGGACATTACGATACCAGGTGCAGTCCTTAATCCCATCACGTCACTTGGCAGCATAAACACTGCGAACGCGGCTGCTTTTGTTAAAGAAACATATGTTCTTACGAAACAATACTCAGGAAACCAAAATATTCAAATCTGGGATATAGGTTCTGGATCTTTTATTGACACCCTAATTGATGACAGTGGGACGGGAACCAATACATGGTCTACAGACTCTACAAGCAGCGGTGATAAGCTCGTATTTGGCGGAAAAACTCTAACATTCATCGACGCTTCGGCTTCCCCTGGATTGGCCCCTTCTATTAGTGCCCGTTATTCAGGTCCATCTGGAACATATAGATCCATCAAAATGATTGAAGACGGCAGTGACGATTTACTTTTTGCGTTTAGCAACACGAATTACTTAGATGTCTGGAACTTAAATAATATAAATGATCCTTACCTTCAATCAAGAACATATATTAGCAAGCTTGCAGATAAAGGTCCAGGTGAAGGCTATGGGATTGAAGTTGACCCAGTCTCAAGAAGGGCCTTACTCGTTTCGACAAATGGGCGGGTTGCTATTGTAGATATTGATGAATTAGAAACGACTCAAGAACAACCGGCCTATATTCCAACCCTCACCATTGACCCACCTGTGACAGTCATATTAGGTACCACAGTAGATGTGACTTTGACTTTAGATAAGCCTACCAATGTTGCAGTTGAGGTCAACTATACAACCCAAGATGGCACTGCCACTGACGGTGTCGATTACACGGGCTCAAATGGAACGATCACCTTCTCGCCAGGAGAAACAAGCAAAACTATTAGCGTGCCAATACTTCCAGGAGGTACATACTTCAAAAGCTTTACTTTTGAAGCCTCTCAACCTTCAGGTTTAACTAGTCCAAACCTCATCATCTTAAATGAATCGACGATTATTTTGATTGGTGCAGGCACAGCTTAAATACGTGTAAAAATGACGCCGAGCAATGCAAAGGCAGAGAGTTTTTGCTATAAGCGACCCCAAGCAAGATCATGCACACAAGGGGAACGCAGGTGCACGCAATAAAGTTAACCTTATTTTTGGGGACACTTTGCCTCTATCAACTCGCTCTGGCCACTCCGACTTGGCGGGCCTTACATCAACGCTACGGGATTGATACCGATCAACACGCTTTTTGTTTTCGCTCCAATAGTGGTGAAATTTTAGGAGAAAACATTCACGCTCCTGTAAGACTAGCTTCCGTGTCAAAGATACTCACGGCCTTATGGTCGATTGAAACATTAGGAAACAAATTTCAATACAATACCCGCTTTTACTTTAAAGATGGCCACCTGCACATCAAGGGCTCAAAAGACACTATTTTTAGTCGTAGAAAGCTTTTTTACCTCGTCAATCAACTCAACCACTACGGAATTAAAAGCATCAAAAAGCTTACCTTTGATGACAAGACTCTCGTTTTTGCCAATGCTGAAGGATATGTTGGACATGTACTTGAGATTACAGCGTCTAGAACAGCTCAAAACTTGAAAGACTTTCTCACAACTACAGAGTGGAATAAGCTGCTTCCTGTTTATCAAAACTTTTACGCGCAAACTCCTCAAGAATTGAGAGATCTCTTTCAACTTAAGTCTTTGCCAGAACTCGAATTAAGTATCAAAAGTGTTGAGCAAAAAGATCTTCCCGACTTCTCCCTTGAAGAAGCCGAAATCACGTTTTCGGTGCTTTCAAGCGCTCTAGAAGATTACATGAAGTTTATGAATATCGTTTCGAACAATTATATTGCTGATCAGAGCTTCAAGAACCTCGGAGGTGAAGAAGCTTTTAATAAATACGTAAAAGAATTGATCAAAATAAATTTCCCCGAAGTAGCGCAAGAGCTTAAAAACGGTGAAAATACAGAAAATCTCATAAAACTCTATACTGGAAGTGGACTCAACACAAAACGCGGCGGTTCTCGAGTTGATAACTTTGCAACATGCGCATTGATAATCAACCTCATCGAGAGATTTTACCACTTGAGTCTAGAGCTCGAAACAAAAATTCAAAATATGATGGCCGTTGTTGCTGTCGACAATGGGACGTTTAAAACTCGTCTAAGAGCACCTATACTAGAGAACTCCATCGTCGCAAAAACGGGAACACTCTACCATACAAGTTCACTGGCCGGTCTTATTCACGCTCAGGATGGTCTCGTCCCTTTTGGCATCTTTCATCAAATAACAGGTGGAAAAACACAAGTACGTCAAATTCAAAATGAAATCGTACGCACTCTAGTGGATCAATATGGCGGGCCTAAGCCTTTTAGCTATACCCCCCATTTCTTTTTTCCGGTAAGCGATGAAATCTTCTAAAATTCTAATATTATTAGTCTTCGTACTGGCCGGATTAGTCATCTCAATTTCTAAGAGTCAAAAAAAAGATAAAAGTGTATCCCCAACTAATAAACAACAGCTTCTAGAAAATACTGATCACCAAAGCAATCAATTGCAAACCGTTAAGACCAAACCTCAAACACAAACAATGACATCTGACTTTGATCTCCAACAAGCCGTTGAACATAACGACCACGCCTCTATCATAAATCACATCGACCAAGGTAAAATTGATGTCGATCACAAAGATGAATCAGGAATGACCCTGCTCATGCAAGCACTTGACTATGGTCAAACTCAGTTTGCCTACGCTCTTATAGAAAGAGGTGCCAAGCTTGATGTCTCCGACAAAAGCGGTACCAATCTTCTTACTCAAGCAGTGTTGGCGGGAGAGACGAAAATAACACAGATGGCCTTAAAAAAAGGAGGAAACCCTAATGCTCAGCTTGATCTAATAGGCTCTGGCCTGCTCATGTATGCGGCCCAAGAGGGACTAGATGATGAAATAGAACTTCTGATTCAATACGGGGCCGATATCAACCATCAAAACCATCGCGGTGAAACGGCACTGATGTGGGCAAGCGATATGGGACAATACAGTACGGTTGAACTTTTACTCAAAAATAATGCGCAAACAAGTTTAAAGAATAAAAATGGTCACTCAGCAATAGACTTGGCAAAAAAAAGGGGCCTCAATCAACTCGTCAAAATTTTAGGTGCTGGAACTTAGAGTAAAGAAGTAAGATTGACTACCAAGGTAGAATATCACCATCCGGATGCCAAAAACCTGATGTATTCTCGAGGTTGAGGTCTTCCATTCTCTGATAGAGTTTTTTTGATGACTCTTCTGGAGTAAGATGACCAGTTTTGCCCGTCATGTCAGTTTGTACCCACCCTGGGTGAAAAAGCCCTAGAGAAATCTCTTCGTCTTTCAGGTCAAAGGCCAAAGAGCGCGCGACATTATTTAGAGCACCTTTACTTAGGCGGTAACCGTAGCGTCCACCTGAGGTGTTATCTGCTATTGATCCCATGCGAGAAGTTATCATCGCTATCTTAGAGCCTTTTTTTAGTTTGTTATAAAAACTACTAAATGTCTTAATAGGGCCCATTGTATTGACTGCAAATTGCTTTTCAATGCTTTCTAAGGCCTTTTCATTAACTGACTTTAAATCATCAAGAGTTTCGTTTTGAAGTACTCCGGCATTGCAAATGAGCAAGTCCACTTCACCTTCAACTTGAGAAACTGCATTTTTGAGGCTACTTAAATCTGTAACGTCCGTGGCCGCGATCACCTGCGCCCCAGTCTCAGAGAGTTCGGGTGAACTTTTTCGGCAAAGGGCGTAGACTTTGCGCCCGGCCTCTCGATTTCTTTTAACCAACTCAAGGCCAATTCCTCGGTTTGCTCCAGTGACAACAACAGTGAATTCAGACATCAGGGCCTCCTTTGCTTTGATTGGCGGCGCGTTCATAAACGACTAAGGCCGAGTAGTGAATATCTCCTGAGTCAGCAGAAGAAGTCACTTGAAATTTAACCTCTCTAACTTGATCGGCCCCGACCTTTTTAAGGAATTGGTTAGCAAGTGTTTGACATTTGACTGGCTCTAGCGCCACAAAGACTTCGACTTGAACAATTGAGTTCATAGCTTCCTCCGATAGTTATTTAGTCTCCTGGCAAGTTCAATCTCTCATCTGTAACAGCTTCAATCTCAACATCTCGGATTTTTTTAAAACGTCCCGTGAGTTTTTGAGAGGAGACATGTATTTCACTTACATCTTTTTGAACATTGCCAATATGTTTTGATAAATTATCCCATCTTTGTTCAAATCTTTCAAAGTCCTGGCCTAACTTATTGATCTCTTCGTGCATGAGCGTCATATACTTGCTGCGCTCAAGGTTGAGCATAACAGTTTGCAACGATGTCAGTGTTGCCATAAAAGTGGTTGGCGAAGAGGGCCAAACACGCCTTTGATGAGCATAGTCAATAAGTTCAGGATGATAAGCATTAATTTCTGCAAAAATGGCCTCTGCAGGCAGAAACAAAATGGCCTGATCGGAAGTCTCTTGTGGGATGATATATTTATCTGCAATAGCATCAATATGTTTTTTAATATCGCGGACAAAGCTCTTGGAAGCATCTTTGCGGCCTTGATTATCAAGGCTCTTATCGAGCATTAAGCGATAGTTCTCAAGTGGAAACTTCGAGTCAATACAAATGTTTCCTAGAGGTTCTGGTAAGTGAAGGGCCGCGTCGGCAATTTTTTGGTTGCTTAAAGTAAACTGTAAAGAAAAAGCTTTTTTATTATTTTCTCCAAAAACTGTCTCTAAGAGATGTTTAAGTTGGACTTCACCAAAGACGCCTCGACTTTTTTTATCTGTCAAAACATCTTGCAAAGAAACCACTTCGGTAGAAAGTGACTCTATTTTTTTCTGGGCCTCATCTATTTTTGCTAAGCGCGTGATGAGATCTGTTAAAGTCTTTTGCGTTTTATCCAGGCCTTGAGTTAAATTTTCTTGCACTTTTAACGAAATTTTATCTAATCTTTCTTCCACATTTTGATTGAGTTTCTCAAAGTCTTTATTCAAAACTCCCTGAAGCTGTTCCTTGAAGTTATAGAGTGATTCTTGCTGCTTTTCTCTTTGCTCACTGAGCTTACTTAAGATGGCCTCTGAGTTTTGATGATAGCGCTCGAGAAAAACATGATTATTTTCTGCCAGGAGGCCTTTAAATTTTTCGATCAAAAGTTCTTCTGACTTGCCAGTTTGAGGTTTTCTTAATCCAAAGAATAAAACAAGAACCAGCGTGACAAACTGTGCAAATAGAAGGACCCAAATCCAAGGACTCATAATGACTCCATTCGTCTTTTTAAAAAGCCTTTAAACTTAAGATCGTGGAAATCCATAGCGTAAGCACGGATTTTTTTTGGGTCTATCCCCTCTTCCAATGACGATTCAAGACGATCAAGCGCAGCTCCAAGCTCATCCACGTCTGTAATCAACTGTAGGTAGGGTGAGTTATGAAAATCCGCAGCACTTCCAGCTTTTCGACCAATAACCGGTCGGCCAGTCGCCTGGCATTGGATAGCAGACTTTGGAAAACCATGAAGAGTTAGATCTATTAGGCCTCGAGCGGAGCTCATCAATGGAGCTAATTCACCAGCGCACCTTTCGCCAAAAAAAGACTCTCTTGGAAGATCTTCTTTAAGCTTATTTAAATGTTCATCTTTTCCAATAAATCGAAAACGTGTGGAGCGTGAATCCAAAAGTTTTAGTATTTCTCTTGCAGTCTTGAGATCAAGCGCGGCAGCGTTAATTAAATAGAAGTCGTGTTTAAAAAGAGACGATGGGATCAAGGGAAACTCAGAAAGCTTAATAAAAGGAGGAACAACTTGAATTTCCCCTTGGTAAATTTTTGCTAGCTCAGTTTTCAGCCTTTCACTCCCAACCCAAAGTTCATTGACTTGAGACAAACTTTTCTTAAGCCAACTTTTTATATAAGAGGAGAAGAGTCGTTCGCGCCAGCTTTTCCCAGGTGAACTAAGAAAATAGTCATCATAAAGATAAGTGACTTGATAACTGTCATCGCACTTAGGGATCCCGAGAGAAAGACCTTGAGTCACGTTAAAAATGACGTTTATACGGCAAGGTATATACAACTGCTGCGACATTGTCGGGACGAGAAACGAATTCTTTGAGAGCTGTTCAGGCGTGAGAATTTTTTTTGAAAGACCTGTGCTGTGAATCTTACGTGACTCGAGAGCACCCAGTATGGCCCCGGGTCTGTGTGCAATAGCATAGGCCTGTGCATCCGGGTAAAGTTCACAAAAAATATCTGAGACTGACGTCACATCACGGCGCTCTAGGAGCTGGTCAGTTGAAAGAGCTAAGTTCATAATTGACTACATATTTTTAAAGTATTCAGCAGTTTTCTTAAGGCCTTCTTCAAAGCTAACTTCAGGTTTGAAATCACTTATCTTTTGAAGCTTGGCCAAATCTGGACGGCGTTGTTTAGGATCATCTTGAGGTAATGGACGATAGACAATTCGCGAAGAGCTATTCATCGCCTTAATGACTATCTCAGCACATTCTTTTATGGTGTATTCATCCGGGTTTCCCACATTGAATGGCATCGGGTCATCACTAAACATCACATAATCAATGGCCCTTACTAAGTCAGTAACATAACAAAAACTTCGAGTTTGTGAGCCATCTCCGTAAACAGTAATATCTTCACCGCGCAAGGCCTGATTAATAAAGTTAGGAATCACTCGCCCATCATTTGGTCTCATCCGTGGTCCATACGTATTAAAGATGCGAATAATACGTGTATCGACTTTATGATGACGGTGATAACTCATCGTCAAGGCCTCAGCGTATCGCTTAGACTCATCATAACAAGACCTCGGGCCTATTGGATTGACATGACCAAAATAATCTTCAGATTGTGGATGGACTTCGGGATCGCCGTAAACCTCAGAAGTCGAGGCCTCGAGAAATCGGGCCTTAGTTTGGTGGGCGAGCTCTAATAAATTGAGTGTCCCCTGCGAGTTAACTTGCATGATCTCGAGAGGAATCTGGCTAAAATCTATAGGAGAAGCTGGAGAGGCCAAGGAAAAAATATAATCGAGGGGAAGGTCCTTAAAATCTGGGAGCCCCTCATAAATATTACACTCGTGGAACTCAAATAAAGGGTATTTTTCTAAAATTTTGATATTTGATGGCGATCCGGTGATAAAATTGTCTAGGCCAATGACTCGGGCGCCTTTATTTAGGTAAAACTCCGCAAGAGTCGAAGGGACGAACCCTGCAGCTCCGGCAACAAGGATAGTTTGACCTTCCATATTTTCGGGAAGCGATATTTTTTCGGACATCTATAAATCTCCTTCAATAGCGCTTCAACTGTATCACGGTTGGACCCAGAAGTAATAGCCCAGCACCGACAATTTGCAGAGTACTTAATTTTGCATCTAAAAATATCCAGTTGATACTCACTGCACAAAGAGGAAAGAACATTTCAGCTAGAGCACAAACCTTGGCCGAAATACGAGTCAGCCCCTTGTAATAGAAAAACATACCAAGCCAACCGGATAAGAGAACCATAACCGCGATTTTTCCCCAAATTTCTAATTCAAAATCCAACTGATTCTCATAAGAGCTCATAAAAGGTAAAAGAAAAAGTAGACCAAAAACAAAGCGGCCTCCCATAACCTCTGGCTCACTCAGGCCTCTATTCACTAACCTTTTTCCAAAAACAGTAGAACTCCCCCAACTGACAACGGCAACCAAGGTCAGCCCATAGCCCAAAAGATACCTTTCTCCCAAAAGCTTCGTTCCCCAGTTAAGCTTGGTCAGACCCATAAGATCTGGCCAGCTCACAAGAATGCCCCCGATCAAACAAACACCGGCCCAAGGCCAAAAGCCTTTATGTAGTGATTCTTTAAGTAGAATCCTGGCCAAAAGGATAGCGACCAGAGGTTGGAGTTTTTGCAACAAGATAACGAGAGAAGGATTAACGAGAAGAAAAGCTTGAGTGAATGCCAATGTCGCCAAGGCAGAGCCCAGCCCACCGATAACAACGAACGAGAAAAGGTCACTAACCCTTAAGGACCAAAAAACTTGGCGTGCCTTGAAAAGCATCGGGCTAAAGATGAGGACTAAAATAAGATGTTCAGACAATACGATTTGGTAAGTGGTGAGCCCCTCACCTAAAAGAGGGTAGCGAATCAAGGTATCTGCGGCCCAAAGGACGCAGGCCAAGATGATGAATAGCAATCCTGTCATGGGTTTGGCGCCACTTCTTGCGGCTTAGATTTCTGGGTTTTGAGAAAAGCATCTTCCAGCTCGGCCGGGTAAACAATCTCTGGAAGCTCGCCAGGAAAACCAACTTCTTGGGCCAGCTTATGAAGATCCTGACGTGCCTGATGAGCAGTTATCAAGCGCTTTAGGCGTTTTTTCTGTTTTCTTAAACGGCGCAGCTGTTTTGGTATAATGACACGAGGAAGAAGACCAAAGTTAATATTTGAAGGCGATGGTTTTTCAGCACTAAGAATATAGTTCAAAAGGGCACCAATCGCTGTAGAGGCAGGCCATTGAACTGCAGGTTGCCCCTTAATTTTACGCATGATCTGATCCGCAACATAGAGACCAATAGCGGCACTCTCTGTGTAGCCTTCGACTCCGGTTATTTGTCCCGCAAAGAAGAGGTCAGGATACTGTTTTGTACTCAAGTCTGAATTAAGAAGCTTTTTTGCATTAAGAAAAGTATTGCGGTGAACTGAGCCTAAGTGATTAAAGCTCGCTTTTTCTAGGCCAGGAATCATTCGAAAAACGCGCACTTGCTCAGGGTACTTTAAACGAGTTTGAAAGCCCACAAGATTATAAGCGTCACCAATAAGGTTCTCACGACGAAGTTGTACGCAAGCATGGGGAATCTCTCCGTTATCCATTTCAAGGCCAATAGGCTTCATGCAAGAAAAGCGGGCCGTTTCCACTCCCCTTTCGGCCATTAAATCCACGGGAAGGCAAGATTCAAAGAACTTCTCGTCTTCGAAGTTTTGGGCGGGCACTTTCTCAGCATCTTTTAGTGCCTGAATGAAAGCTTCATACTCTTGTTGATTTAGCGGGGCATTAAGATAGTCCGCCTCGACATCATCTCCGTCTTTATGCTTATGACGGTCTTTGAAGTAGAGCTTCGAATAGTCCAAGCTATTTGAGTCCACGACGGGTGCAATTGCGTCATAAAAATATAAGTCATCAGGGCTTAGGTTATCATTCAGCCACGTCTCAAGTGGAGAGGTCGTTAAAGGGCCTGTGGCGACAATAACAAACTCAACGCCTAGCTCTTCTTTGATGGCCAAAGGGTTTTTTACTTCTTGATCTAGAACTTGAATATTCGGGTGATCTTGAATTCTTTGCGTCAGCCCCGCACTAAAGGCCTCGCGATCTACAGCGAGAGCATCTCCGGCCGGAACTTTTGTCTTTTGAGCTTCCTCTAGAACAATGGAGCCAAGCGCTCGCATCTCAGCCTTAAGAATTCCATGAGCAGAGTTCGGGTCAAGAGACTTTAAAGAATTTGTGCACACCAGTTCGCCGTAGGTTTTAATTTTTTGCGCAGGATTAAGTTTAAGCGCTTTGCTCTCAATAAGGATTACTTTAATCCCGTTTACTGCCAGATAATAAGCGGCTTCGCTACCGGCCAATCCTGCCCCAACAACGGCGACTTGGGCTTTAGCTTCGTGTAGTTTCGTGTTATTCATGAATGAACTCCAATGATGATTTCTTTTGTTACCAAACTAAGGGCCACTCATGCAAATAAATCTCCATCAAACTCACCATACAGTGGCCGATTTTGACGCCATCTATGAAGATTTTACGGCACTTTTTAAAAACCCTAAAACTCGAGGGCTACATATATTCAGCGAACTCTTCTTAACCGGCTATCCACTCCAAGATCTTTGTTTGCAAAAAACCTTTATAGACCGCTATAAAAATCATCTTGAGCGACTCGAGAAGTGGGCCGCCAACTGGAAGGCCGAGAATGATGTTTGTGCCCTTGTAGGAGGCCTGAGTTATGAATTTGACGATCAAGGTCTTCCAAAGAAGATACAAAACGTCATCTATAGCTTAAGCCCAGGTAAAAAACTCAAAATTGTCTACGCAAAAATCCTTCTCCCCAATTACGATATCTTCGACGAGGAAAAATATTTTCATCCAGGAGAAAAGCCTGGTTTGTTTGAATTTGCGAAAAAAACTTTTGGTTTGCTAGTTTGTGAAGATATGTGGAGTTCGAGCTTACATCCCCAAGATCCAGTTGTAGAACTGGCACAAATTTGTCGAGAGCAAAAACAACAACTTGATGGTGTCATTAATCTTAGCGCCTCTCCTTATTTTCTTGGGAAGCATAAAAAAAGGCTCGAAAGGGCCGAAGAAATCTCCCACATATTTGGTGCCCCTTTCATATACGTCAACCGTGTCGGCGGTGAAGATGAAATCCTTTTTGACGGGCAAAGCTTTGTGATGAATGCAGGGAGCAAACTCAATACATGCAAGGCCTTTGACAAAGACACCCAAACTCTAGAGCTTCCTTCTGGACAAGGAAAAATGCTGCCTGCGAAATCGACCCCTAGGACAAAGAATACATGGGAAGATCTATTTAATGCGTCTTTGAGCTCAACTGAGCGACCAGCGACCTTATGCTCTTTAAGTGAAGATGACTGCCAAGAATTGACCAGAGCATTGTGCTTTGGGCTGCAAGAGTACGCACGAAAGTCTGGTTTTCGAAAATTTAGTGTCGCCCTCTCTGGAGGAATCGATTCAGCATTAGTACTCGCCTTAGTGTCACTAAGCCTAAAGGACGAGCAAGAATTGGAGGCCATCTATATGCCAGGGCTATTCTCAGCTCCCATGAGTCATGATCTCTCAAGAGAAATGTGTCAAAAAACCGGAATACGAATGCGAACTTTGCCGATAAAGTTTTTACATAGTACCGTGAGAAATACCTACCGAGACAGCATGTCTCAAGAGATGGAAGGGATTGCTGATGAAAATATCCAAAGCCGCCTGAGGGGCTCCCTGCTATACGCTAGGTCAAATCAGTGGGGTTCTATGGTGATCAACACCTCTAACAAGTCTGAAATTGCCGTCGGTTATTCTACACAGTACGGGGACAGCGTTGGGGCCATAAGTCTTTTAGGTGATCTGTACAAAACAGAAGTCTTTCAACTAGCAAATTACCTGAATCGAAAACACGACAATATCATACCTCAAGGAATAATCGATAGACCGCCAACTGCAGAGTTAAGAGAAAACCAAGAAGATTCACAGAGTTTGCCCCCTTATCAACGTCTTGACGCCATACTCGAAGGACTTTTGAGCTACCGGCTAGGTATTCAAGACCTCATCGACTTAGGTCTTCCCGAAAAAGAAATAGAAAAAACTTATGACCTCTATCAAAAATCGGAGTATAAAAGAAGACAGTTTTGTCCTATCATAAAAGTAAAGCAAAAAAGCTTTGGCTTTGGTTACCGAGTCCCACTAACAAAAGTTTTTTAACCTCAATCAAAGGAAACTCATATGTCTAATTCAAAAGAAAACATCCTGAAGTCATGGAAGAAATTAAAAAAAGAAGTCGAGTCACTCGCAGATGTAAAATCACTTGGAAAACTCCAAAAATCAGTACGTAAATTTGTCACGACGGCCGAAAAAGACCTCAAAAAATTTGTCGGCAAAGACCTAGAGAGCATGGCAAAAAGATTCCGTACTGAAAAAAAATCTTTAGAGAAGACTCTCGACAAAGCAGTTAAATACGAACTCAAGAAATTAAACGATTTCATTGAACGCCAACAAAAAGAGCTTAACAAGTTCCAAGATAAAATTGAATCTTACGTAAGAGGAGCTTCAAAGAAATCGGCGAAGAAGAAAACGACTAAAAAGAAAACTGCCAAAAAGAAGACCGCAAAGAAAGCGGCTAAAAAAAAGACGGCAAAAAAGAAAACTGCAAAAAAGAAAAAAACGACAAAAAAAAGCTCAAAGAAGTCTAGTTAGTTGAGACTTCTTCTCTAAAAGGCCTCCACTTACCTTGCCAGGTATTTAAGGAGGCATTTTGGAGTGTTTGTGATTTCACATGCACGTCAACAGTCACATAAGTTAATTTCGAAAAATGATCATGCATACCAGCATCCATCGAGGGAATTTCATTCCAAGTTCCTGAGTTAAAGTAATACTTTCCTTCAGGATAACGACGCCATTCCTGCATATGGGTATGCCCCATCACCACAGTATGAATCTGGGGATTTTTCCTAAGAATTTGCTTGGCCTTTCGTCCATAAAATGGATAGATCGTAATTTGTTTAAGAAGCTTAAACGTTGTTTTAAAATTTCTGTTCTGTTTTGTATAGTCATCAAAACTTGTACGCACAAGATATCTGATTACAAGCCAAAGCATTCGCCAAAAAAATGCAAAATCATTAATAAAGCACCATCGGATATAAGCACCGACCGGCCGCACTTTATCAATATGTGGTCTCTCTTTTTTAAGGACTGGCAAAACGGCAATACAAAAAAGGCTACCCCATGGAAGGTTTAATATCTTTCGTCCACCGGGCCCTGGTAAAAAGTACTTCTGAGCAGGGACAGTGTTGATGGCCTCAAAGCGGTGGCCGTGCTCCACATGGACGCCATTTTCGACAAACTCAAAGCAAAAGCGTAGCTCGTCTCCAACAACCTCTTGAAGCCTCTTCTGAGCAACTTCAAACCCCATGGCCGCATCGTGGTTACCAATGACATATGTTATTTTTTTTTGAGGTGCACTTAAGAACTTTTTTAATGCTTGGATAAACAGTGGATGTCCTTTAATGACTGAATTAAGAGCATGCAGTGTTCTTTGTTCATCAACAATATGTGAAAAAACGCCATCAAAATCAATTTGAATCAAATTTAAAATATCCCCGCCAAGTACGAGGTGAACAGGATTTAAATAATTTCTACCTGACGAGTAGAACTCGCAAAACTCGAGAAATCTTTCATCTTCGAAAAAGTCTTCTAATATATTTAGCTGACCATTGCGAAGAAACTTGCCCTTACCAATATGAAAATCGCTCACAACTAAGTAGAGCATTGCTAACCTTCTTTGAGATTTACTCCAAAAATTTCCCCAGCAAAACAAACTTGTCCACGACCTGACTGCTTTGCTTGATACATCATTTTATCAGCGATCGCGAGGATTTCGTGTTCAGTTTTTGCATCTTCGGGAAAACCTGCAACCCCGATAGAAACAGAAAGCTTGAATTGCAAAGGACCATCCTTATGCTGGCTTCGTTGCTCTTTTGTTAGCAAGGCCTTATCGATTTCAAAGTTATGATTTTTAACTGTTCGAAGGATTCTCTCTCCGATCATCTTTCCATTTTCATTTGTGGCATCAGGTATGATGACAACAAACTCATCACCGCCATATCTGTAACACAGGTCAGCATCCCGCATAAGCCCCATGAGGATAGAGGCCATATCAGAGAGGATTTGAGTTCCTACCAAATGTCCATGGCCATCATTCACCGATTTAAAATGATCGATATCGATAAAAAGAACGACAAAATGTTCCTTGTGCAATTTGTAATTATCAACAGCTAGCTTAATATCTTTAATTAACTTTCGTTGATTAAATAGACCTGTCACGTCGTCTATATGAACTAGTGATTCAAGTTTACCAACCTCTTGCCATTTATTCATCATTTTGAAAGAACGCTCCATGAACTCACAGAGGTATTGATATACTTCACAAGGAAGATTTCTCTCAATAGGTGCATATGCAAAGATAAACTGCCCATCGATGACACCCATAGGAAGGTACAATAGTTTCTTATTGGAAGGAACTTTTTTACCCTCAGTTAATACATCGACTATAAGGTCATGATTCTTCTTATCCTCAATAAAATCTTGAGCATCCTTACGATTCCACAAGGTTCTCATATACCGCGGTACTTCTATCGGAGTACCAGGAGCACGAAGAGTAAAATCGTAAATCGAATAAACATAAAGTTTATTAAGCTGATAGCTCTCTTGTAGATAATCCTCGAGTAATGAATATAGCTCCTTAGGTCCTTTATCTGCTTCAAAGGATGCAACGAGAGTTAATAAATTTCTTAAATCTTGTATCACATTAAACCTATATTTTTTCGTCTGTGTCTTCGTCTACACTAGAATCAAGGACCTCATCTTCATCTTCCAAGAGCTGTATTGATCCTCGAAGTGTACTCATGATCTTTGTCAATCTATCTTCTAGTCGCGCTTTATCTTCTCTAGATTTTTGCTCACGAATAGAGACATTCTCCATATTAAACTCCAGGGAGTCTATCTTTCTCTTTAGCTCTAATATTTTACTGTCTCGAGATTGGACTTGAGCCTCTGAGTCCATGCTCACGAGCTCAAGCTGGCCCTCAAGCTCTTTCTCTCTTTGCTTGACCTGATTAAATTCTATCCGAACCTTTTGGTTTAAACGTTCGAATTCTTTCTGATAATTACGGCACCGTTCTTCATAAATTTGTTTTTTCTCTTCTGCCAGCTTTACTTGGTAGCGAAGTTCTTCCTCTTCATTCTTATGCCGCTTTTTCAAAATTGATATTTCTATTTTGAGTTCATCGAACTCCGCTTTTTCACTAAGGCTTTCTTGTTCGATTAATCGATTCTCTTTTTTAAGGTCCTGAATAACTTTATGGCTTTCTTCTCTTTCCTCACGTAGCTGTCGAATGGTAGACTGCAATCTAGTTAACTCGTCCTCGCCATAAGCACTGAGCCCCTTAGGCAAAGCTGACTCAGAATGCGACTCATTTGATCTGGCGGGATCTCGTTTAACAACGACTGTCTTATCTTCGTCTTCTTCATTACTATCCAATTCATCTTCAGAAAAATAAAAGCCTTTTTCCTCTTTATTGTTATCAAATTCAAAACCTGCGGTTGGTTGATCTTCATTTTCTTGCGAGGAATTTGTTGCATCATCCGTTGATCTCACCACAGTAGGATTTGTGTTCTCAACAGAGTCACCTTGTTCTTTTGCTTCAGTTTCCTGAATGTCATCCATTGAAAAATCTTGATTTGCACTAGCTTCGTCTGACATCATGTCGTCTGTAAGCTCAGCTGGTAGACCATCAGGAAGGTCAAAAACTCTCGTTTCATTTTCAACGGCTTCACTTTCGTCTCCACTGTCCTTGGATTCATCTCCAGGTTCGGTAGAGCTTTCAAGCTCGTCACTCATCGAAGATGTTGCAACCTTTGTGGCATCTGTCTTTTCTTCATTGCTAGCATCAAAGTCAAGATCGCCAAAACCATCATCTGATTCACTTGTATTTTCTTCACTTTTTTCTTCCTGTGAATCGAAATCAATATCACCAGGAGCGTTCTCTGGCTCTTTACTCTGTTGCTGTTGCTCGTGCTCGTCTGAGGCACCTCCGAGCTCAAAGTTTAGGCCATCGTCGTCATTATCTCCGAAGTCTAAATCTCCGGGTGAATCCTCTTCACTTGCGTCTTCTTGTGAGCGCGCATCAGTTTTTTCTCCCTCTTTGGCCATACTAAGAGAGTTCTCTTCTGATTCTTCACCATCGTCATCTCCGAAGTCTAAATCTCCAGCTGAATCCTCTTCATCTGTTTCTTCTTGTGAAGGAGCCTCAGTCTTTTCTCCATCCTTGGCCATACTAAGAGAGTTTTCCTCTGATTCATCTCCAGTGTCATCATCAAAGTTAAATTCAAACGATTCTTCATTCTCATCTGACTTATCTTCTAATGTCTGCGCTTCAGCTATTAACTCAGCTGTTGAATCATGGGATGGAAGGCCTTCTTCATTATCATCCGAACCAAAATCTAGATCATCAAGTCCTTCAACTTCATCTTTCAAGGTTTCTTTTGATTCCGCAGGAGTCTTCTTATCACTGTTTGCTTCATCTAGATCGAAAGCAAAGCCTAGCTCATCATCATCGTCTTTTCCGACTTTCATTCCCGAACTAGACTTTTCTTGGATTTCATCCTCTTCTTCCGAGAGGTCAAAATCAAATCCAATTTCTTCATCTTTAGGTTCTGCCATATTGGCCCCGCTTTGAGATAACGCTTCTTCTTTAGTGTCATCCTCTGGTAATTCAAGATCCTCAGACTTCTGAGACGAATTTAAGGATCCTTTATATTTAAAAACTTGATCAAAAATTTTTTGAATTTTTTTATGTGTTGGATTGTTATGGAAGATAGGTGCTTTAAGCTCCTCTGTCTTTTCACGTTCGGGTTCTTTCTCTTCTTCGTCTTCATCTTCAGTCGACTTGTCTAAATAAGGAGAAGCACTCAATTGAGTGGAAGTATTATCATCACTATTGAATTCATCTGGAAGAAGCATCCCCGTTTTTGTTGTGTCATAATCTTCTTTATCTTCATCCAGGTTCTCTAGCTCTTTCAAGGCGGAAGATTCTAGCTGCGTTAACTCAATTTCCTCATCTTCCTCAAGCTGATCGAGAAAATACACTGTTTCAAAATCTGAAGTAATCTCTTGTAGTCCCTCTAAACTCATTGGGCCTAAAAGTTGTCCATCACAGGCCCATTTAGTTTTTTGATAAGACTTAAGTTCGCCCAGATCTTTAGTGTATGCAAAAACACAACGATAGTGACCATCTATCTTTTCCGTTTGATCAGCAAACTTATCAAGTGATTCGATTCCCAGAGAAAGATCTAGAACACTGACAATAATCTCGGACTCTTCTCCCCGTTCTTTCTCCCAATCTTTTATGGTGTTTAAGGCTTCGTTAAAACCGACGCAGTGAATCGTCTCAACATTTGTTAAGCTCTCCGCAACATGCCGCATTGACTTATCTTCACCATAAAAAAGGATTCTCATCCACGCCTCATTTATTCATATCTCACAACTAAGTCTTTCGATCTTTTCAGCTATTTCAAGACTTTATCGTCACTTTCTATGATAACCTGTGCCTGAAAGTTCTCAAAATCAGGAAAAACATGACGCCCTGAGGCCGGAATTAGTTTGATTGAATCACTTTCTTTGCGTTAGAATATAGAAAGAACTGATTAATTTTAAGGGTTTGGCCCCCCTGACAGAGGGCCTTAAAACCAAGGTCGTAACGTATGAGAAAAACCGTTTTTATTGGTCTATTTAGTATATTTTTCCAACTTTATGCCCATGCACGAGAAAGCAAGTTCCTACCTGCACATATTTTAGAGTTGAGTCAAACATATGGTCACCATATTCTCGTAGCAGAAAAGTCGACTCATAACCTTCACCTCTTCTCCAATCGTGATGGTGAACCCAAGTTACTCAAAACCTTTGAAGTTGCGACAGGGAAAAATGCCGGTAACAAAATATTTCAAGGTGATCATAGAACTCCTGAGGGTGTTTATCAGTTTACTCAATTTCTGAACCATCAGGATTTAATAAAACGCCACGGGGTTGAAAAAGGTTCTATTTATGGGGTTGGCGCCTTTGTCATGAACTATCCTAATCCCATTGACATACTCAATGGCAAAACTGGGGGTGGAATATGGTTGCATTCAACGAATGATGAACCCCGAATCGACAAAGGTCTCGACTCTCGCGGCTGTATCGTCTCTACAAATGCTGATCTAATTGAGCTTTCTCAATACCTAGAGCTCCACAAGAGCCACATTATAGTCGTTCAAGATCTTAAATTTTTAACTCGCGACTCTTGGTTACTTAAACGCGAAAAACTAAAAACCACTCTTGATACCTGGCTGGAATCCTGGAAAAAACTTGAAACAGACAAATACTTATCTTTCTATGACAAAGATTTCTTTTATGATCCTGTTAGAGGAGATTATGAAGCTTTTAAAGAACACAAAACTAACATTTTTAAATATATTCAGAAACCTGAAATAGAGATGACGGATTTAAGCCTCTATGATTCGGGTAATTACGCGGTTGCAACATTCGTACAAAGCTACAAGTCAAACGCTTTAGAAGACCAAGGAAAGAAGACTCTCTATCTGAAAAAGAATGACTACTACGACTGGAAGATCGTAGCAGAAGTCTGGAGTAAATCCGGCGTTCCAAATAATACAATTGATAATACTCCTGTCGCATTCACACCAAAACTAAGATTTTTTGAAACTCGTGACCCTGCACAGATACTCCCCATCAAGCCAAGACAATCGGAACGTCAATGAGTGATAAAAACATCTCCATGATCGTCTATCAAAAAAATGATAGACCTAAATATTATGAGCTTAATAAGCGACAACTTCGATTCATGTTGACGGCCCTTCCCATTATCACAGTTCTTTGTGTCTTGGCCCTCTCTGCTGGAGTCATTTATTTCAAACAGATTCGTTTAGCGGCCCAAAAAAGAGAGCCTGTTATCATTCAAGAGCTACGCAGTCAGCTTTCCGAGCTTAAAGAAGAATCTCAAGAAACTTTTAAGCTAAACAAGAGATTAGAATCTAAGCTCGCACAAACAGAAGTAGGAGAAGCTAGCGTCTCCCCTCTCACTCTTTTTAAACTCACTCCTGGACAGCAAGATCTATCGAATAGCCCTATTATAAGTGTCGAAGATTTTGAAGTACTTGTACAAGGCCCAAAAGATGTCAAACTCAAGTTCAACCTTATAAATCTAGAAGATGATGGAACGAGACAATCTGGTTATATTTTTATTTTAATGATGACTGGCAATACTTATACCTTTTATCCAAAAGATGCCCTTATCCCGGGAGAGACACGCCTTACATTCAACAAAGGTGAGTATTTTTCGGCCGCTCGTTTTCGCCCAGTCGAAGCAGAACTCAATCTTCCTGAAAACAAAGGCCCAGCACTTTTTAAAGTATTAATATTTTCAAGGCTAGGAGATCTTTTAACCAAAAAGATTCATTCTTTTGATCTTGGCTCCTAAATTTAAAGGAATTAAATAAGCTATGTCTGAATACATCCAACTACGACAGCAAGATTTTTCGTTTTTTGGCAAGAGGGCCAAAATAAAAGGTGAACTCTACCTAAGCGGCACAACTCATTTGGCCAGCTCTGTTGAAGGTGAAATCAGGATGCAAGACAAGTCAGAACTTACCCTTGAGCACGAGGCCATTGTAAAGGGAGACATCCACTGTCACAATCTAGAGGTGTACGGAGAGGTGCAAGGCAATATCCATTCTACGGGCCTTGTAACCTTTCATCCAACATCGAATTTTACTGGTAAAGTCAGTTCTCAAAAACTTATAATAAAGCCTGGAGCCGAACTAAACATGGACGGCCATACAGTCGAAAACTAAAGAACTTTTCCGGCCTCTACAATCTTAACTTGACCAAACTTTTTGAGTTGCTCTTCTAGTGAACGATCTCCTACGACGACAATCGACATTTTTGACCACCCATAAAGATTCTTCAGTTCGTTAACTAACTGCTCTCTGGTTAGACTTCTTACACTCTCTTGAAAGTTATACAACTCACTCAAATCTCGCCCCTCGTGATCAAGATACATCAATTGACTCATATAACTCATAGGATCTTCAAAACGAAAAGGGTATCTACCGGCCAAACCTTCCACCGCACGATCAAACTGCTCTGCGGAAAACTCTCCTCGTTGATTTCTTTCGAGTACGTCTTTTGTCACTTTAAGTAACTTTCCAAGAGTCTCGTTTTTTGTGAATGTTGCAATACCAGAGCGCCCATAATATTTCTGTGGTCCAGCGTAGGCCGACACTGAGTATGTCAAACCTCTCATGACTCGCAATTCCCTCATAAGAGGCGCTGTAAAACCTCCTCCTAGATAATCTGATGCAAGCCCCATGAGTTCATGAGAACTTATTTGATCTTTTGGGATAAATCGTCCTATTCGCACTTGCGCTTGATTAGCATCCTTTACAGGCACAAGGTAAATTTCAGGTCCGTTATCTTTTGCCACTTTGTGCTCATAATGGACTTCTCTTTGATAAAGCTCGGTTTGATCTCCCCATCCACATTCTTCTTGAAGAACTCTTTTAATCTCAAGAACTGCTGCCGGACCTGATAGGTAGACTCTTTTTCTAACATCATTATTTAAGTACTTAAGTTTTTCTTTTAGGGCAGATGAGTCTGTTCTTCGCATATCCTCAATTTTACCAGAGGTAGGAAAATCAAAAGGCGTACCTTTAAGCGAGATCTCACGAAAGGCCCTAGAAGCGAGAGCGCTATGGGAAGAAACTAAGTTTTCAAGACCTTCGATACTTCTATTTTTTTCGCGTTTTAAAACATCTGCAGGAAAAACAGTATCTGTCATCAAATGACACATGAGTTTAGCCGTTGGAATAAGATCCTTAATAAGTCCACTCATGGAGTAAGAAGAAAATTCGTGAGTTACATGAGCACCATAATCAGCGCCAAAATACTCTAGACTCTCGTTGATTTCATTTTGATCAAAACGTCGGGTACCTGAGGTTAGTAAATTGAGCGCTGTTGAAGTCTCACCTCTACGTGCAGGCGTGTCACCTAAAGCACCATCGGCAAAATAGACTGAGAAGTTGTAAACAGGATAGCGCTCATCTTTTAGCCAAACGACTTCAAGCCCATTCCAGTTAAGTTTTTCAATATTTGCTCCCTCTTCTTTTGCCTCTAGTTCAGGTGCTAAAAAACAAAGAGTTAACAATACGCATTTAAGTGCATGATATTTTTTATTCATTCTTTTCTCCCTCGTCCTTAGTCTCTGCATGTTTATCCCAAACAGATAAAAATATCTGCTGTTTGTCCGAGAAAACGTCACGACAAGTTTCTTTTACTTCGTCTAAAGCAATTGAACTGTAAGTTTTAAGTTCTTTTTGGTAATAGCGATAATCCCCAAAGAAGTTCTCTCGAAGACCTAAAAAGCTTGCAAGTCCTGCATTGGTGTTTAACTCTTTATAGTAACCGACAAGGTATTGGTTTTTGGTCTTTTGAAGTGCTCTCTCGCTGAGACCATCTTCACAAAAGCGTAACGAATCTTTTAACAAACGCTTCCGGAAGCCGGCTAGCGAAACACCATCCAAGAGCTCTCCATTAATATAAAAGACACCATTGTATTTCAGGTTATAGTTACCAACTGAAATCGAAGACAAGGGCGGACGAGTCGTTTGAACATAAAGTTGATTTAAATGAGAGCTCTCTCCACCACCTAGCATTGAGGATAAAAGGTCTAAAACATATGAGCGATGTGTTCCAAGTTTTTCTCCTTTATAGGCCATCATAAAAACTGGTTTTTTCGACTGTCCATGTATTTGCACTTCACGGTTAAACTTCGTTTGCGTTTCGTAAACTTTTGGTGCGTTATATTCATCCTTAAGTTTTTGAAGGTTTTTGTTTTTCTCAATATTTGAAAATGACTTCTTTAACCACGACTTTGCGTCATTACTATCAAAATCACCAACAATCACAACGACAGCATTATTGGGAGCATAGAATGTTTTGTGAAATTCCAACATTCTATCGCGTTCAAGGCCTTCAATGTCTTCAATATCCCCTATGACTGAACCGCCATATGGAGTGCCTTCAAAAACTTCTTGCATCATCTTAAGATAAAGCTTTCCTCGTGGGCTATTTTCATAGCGCATCTTTCTCTCTTCCAATATGACTTGCCTTTCACTTTCGAAGGCCTCCGGAAGTAAAAGGATGCTCTTCATTCGATCAGCTTCTAAATCAATCATTGTTTTGAGTGATCTCGCTGGCATATTTTGGTAATAAACCGTCGAGTCAAAACTCGTGTAGGCATTATTGCTTCCCCCTGAGCTCTCAATAAAACGATCAAAAAACCCAGGAGGATAATTCTTTGAACCTTTAAACATCATATGCTCTAAGAAGTGAGTCGCCCCAGTCGTCCCTTTACTCTCGTAGCGTCCACCGACGTCATACAAAGTGTAAAATGAGTAAATGGGTAGGCGATGATCTTCTAACAAAAGAACAGTGAGCCCATTTTTTAGGGTCAGTTTTTCCACTGGTAGCTCAATTTCCAACTCGGCTAGACTGCCTGCAGAGGTAGATCTAGCTTGTTGTTTTCCCACCTGAGCGCAACCGCTCAACAACAATGTCACCAATACAAGTCCTTTCAGAACTCTTCGCATTATTTCTCCTTTTACAACGGGCTTAAATTCACTTAAGAATACCTAATGCTATCACTAACTGACAACTCGGCAGCTTCTTTAGGACTGGTGAAAAATGAATAAAATAACAATTCTAGGAAGTGGCACCAGTACAGGTATCCCCATGGTCGGTTGCCAATGTAAGGTTTGCCAAAGCACAGATGTAAAAGATCAACGCCTTCGTACTAGTGCCTTTATTGAAGCTCTTAATGGCCAAAGTATTCTCATCGACACAACCCCCGACCTTAGGGCCCAACTATTAAATCACCAGATCACAAGAGTCGACGCTGCTATTATTACTCATGACCATGCTGACCATTTAAACGGTATCGACGACTTGAGACCACTTTGTTTCCATTCTTGTTCAGACTCCCCTGACGAGATTCCACTCTTTACTTATGCAGAGTGTGCTGAGCGAATTGAGCAACGTTTTGGTTATGCGTTTGCGCGGGATAAAAAAGTTCTCGGTGGAGGTGTTCCAAAACTTTCTTTGGAGCAAGTTGAATACGACTCTAAAACTCAGATTGCGGGTCAAAAATTTGAATTTTTTCTTAATCCGCATGGTGGCATGAAGACATTAGCTTTTGTCCACCAAAGTATGGCCTATGTGATTGACTGCCAGAGTATCTCAAGAAGCAATATAGAATGGCTAAAAAATAAAAATTTAGAGCTCCTCATTATTGACTGCGTCAGAGACACTCCGCATCAAACCCATCTACATCTAGAACGCGCTTTAGATTACATCCAGCAGATCCGTCCCAAAAAGGCAGGACTTATCCATATGGGTCACCAACTCTCTCATCAAAAACTCACTGAACTCGGCCACAAACAAGAAAACGTCGATGTCTTTCCTTGTTTTGATGGGCAAGTTTTAACCTATCCGGCCATTTCTGGTTGATCTTGAGAGGCGCGCATTATAGTGTGGCCAGGTTTTCAACAAGATCATTCACATCAGGAGAAGGCCATGAAAATTGGTGTACCTAAAGAAATTAAAAACAATGAAAATAGAGTTGGACTGGTGCCTGGTGGTATCCGCCAGCTTGTTCAAGATGGGCATCAACTTTATGTTGAAAAAGAGGCAGGACTAGGAATTGGTTTATCAGACCAGGACTTCTCCGACGCAGGCGCAACGATACTTGAAAGCGCACAAGATGTTTTTAATGAGAGTGAAATGATTATTAAAGTCAAAGAACCTCAGCCTTCAGAGATCGCGATGCTTAAGCCTCATCACATCCTCTATACCTATCTTCACTTGGCCGCAGATCCAGAGCAAACGATAGGTCTTATGAAATCAGGCTCAACTTCTATTGCTTACGAAACAATCCAATCAGCGGATGGCTCTCTTCCTTTACTCGTTCCTATGTCAGAAGTGGCCGGCCGTATGGCGACTCAAGTCGGCGCTACTCACCTACAGCTTGACCACGGTGGAAAAGGTGTTTTACTGGGTGGAGTTCCTGGAACAAAAAGGGCCCGAGTAACTGTCATTGGCTGTGGGATCGCAGGCACAAATGCTATCAAAATGGCCATGGGAATGGGTGCTGATGTCACGGCCATAGATCTTTCAACAAAACGACTAGCAGAACTCGACGACCTTTTTGACAACCGAATAACAACTCTATTTTCTAACATTGAAAATATTGAAAACTCAGTTATCAATTCCGACCTGGTTATCGGGGCCGTACTTATACCTGGGGCAAAAGCACCTAAACTCGTCACTCGAGATATGATCTCTCGTATGGAAAAGGGTTCTGTTGTTGTCGATATTGCCGTAGATCAAGGTGGCTGTATTGAAACATGCAAACCAACGACTCACCAAAACCCGACTTTTGTTGTCGACGGAGTCGTTCATTATTGCGTCGCAAACATGCCGGGAGCTGTTGCTCAAACGTCAACCTTTGCTCTGACAAATGTCACTCTCAAGTATGCACGCATGATCGCATCAATCGGAGTGGAAGCTGCTGCCAAAAAAGATCCAGCATTCCTCAAAGGGATCAATGTTTATAAAGGTGACTTAGTGTATCAACAAGTGGCCGAAGACTTGGATTTGACTTACACTCCTTTAAAAATATAGTTGCGCATGGCTTAAGAAAAAGTTCGTGCTACAATAAAGAGGGTCAGGAGAGCTTTTAATGAGCGGAAATAAAATGATCGACACCATCTTGGTGGCCCTCTCAACAATTGTGGCAGTAGGTCTATTAACAGTCTTTATTTATACTGAAGTTCTTTACGAAAAGCCTCTTCCTCAAGATGATGAGCTCGTCCAAGAACTTTTGAATGACATTAAAAATGAAGAGCGACCTCAAAGTTATGAAATGGAACAAATGATTGTGAACCTGCAGTCACGTACGAGAAGACTGCGGTTTTTAGACATCATTATGCATTTCGTTCCTTTTGAGCAAAAACATTTGAGTATGTTTGAACAAAATAGGGCCCCAATCAAAGATGTGATTATAGACACCGCAGGTCGGATGCACCCAGAAGAGCTGAATAGTGTTGCGGGGAAAATTCTATTAGAAGACAGGCTGAAAAAAAGAATCAATCAACGGCTTGGTAGCAAGGCCGTCAGAGAGATTCTCTTCGTCAGATTTGTTGTCCAGTAATTTATAAGCTTATTGAGACTGACGTAGAGACTCGTCGCGCTCGCCTTCTCCACCAGTAACAGTGGCAAGAGTCTGGTCATCAGGGAGAGACTTGTAGTACTCCTCAACTTGGGATTTAGTTAACTTGCCTTCAGTAACGAGCTTATCTCTTAATCGAACATCAAGTTGCTTATCTTCTAACGCCTTATTTAATCTCACGTAAACCTCTTTTTCAGTTAATGACCTTCGCCTTTATAGCAAGTTTCGACGCTATTGCCAATACCTAGGTGGAGGGTCTTCATCATCGTTTTTTGTATCCTTCTCGACCAACCGCAAATGACCTTTTTTAGAAGCTTTGCTCTTTGGCACTCGCTTCTTGGCCTTAGCGAGGCTCTGGCTTAAAAGACCTGTCTGCCAGGCCACCCAGAGAAAAGCGCCTAACATCATTCCAATTTGTCCCCATGCTCCTGCTTTTGCAGGGGAGAAAAAGCCATTATAGAGCGAGAGAGCGGCCAAAATAAGACAGAAATAGCGTGCCCTCATGGGAAACAAGAGCATAAAGGTAAAAATTCGATCAGGATACAAAACAGCATAGGCAATACACAGACCACTCGCAACTCCAGACATTCCTGAAAGCGGGGCCGCATAAATTGAAAAGCTGGTTGCAACTAAGATGAAAAAGAGGGCCCCAAAGCCTAGGCAACTCAACAAAAAGTAGATATAGCGTCTCATTCCCCAAGATGACTCCAACTCACTTCCTATAAACCAGAGGATCAAACCGCTAAATAAAACAGAAAAAAGACCGTGCTCAATAAGTGGGAAAGTCACCAGTTGATAAATGAGTCCTTTAGAAAGTCCATCTAATGAAAGGCCAAGCCACATGGTTAGGCTTATTCCTTGAGTCTGAAGAATAGACGATAAGACAAATGCTCCTACCATAACAGAGATGAGAACCTTATTCACAAAAGAAAGTGGTGGCACATGCATTTGCGTATTCATAACTTACCTACCCTTAATGGTTGCCACAAAAAAATGGCAGGCTTATAGCTTAATCCTACTCGATTTATGAGGCCATAAAGATCTAATAAACAAAGATTTTCCCCTCTGATTTGTGTGATTCTAATATCTTAACCTATAGGCAAATAAAATCAATTTCTCTTTTAAATTAAGCTCAGGGCCCAAAGTGCCGATAATATAGAAGAGACACCTACATTATGAGGTAGATCATCAGTGAGAGATAAAGAGGGAAGTTAAGTGAATCAGCTTTTCATAACAATATTATTAAGTGCTTTAACCATGAGCAAAGTTATGGCACAGGTTTGTTTTCCTAATCAAGGCCCCGGATTTTCATCCTTTCCTCCAAACCACTACAGTGGCCCTCAGTTCCAAAATCAATCTTACCTTGGTCCTTCTCAAGCCTACCAACCACAGCAATACTATTTTCCACAAGGAAATGTTCAACTCTCGCAACCGCCACTTTTTGGGCGCGGCTTTAACTGTCAACCAAGATTTATGAACCGCTCTTTTCAAACAAGTTTTGGGCGGGCCCAAATGCAGCCTCCAAGCTTTGGGATGATGGCACTTCCGTTTTTAGGTCAAGGCCTTTCATCTTTAGTTAATTATTTTGAAAATAAACCTAGACCACGTGGACAAAGCTTTAGGGAGTTTTCATCTTACAGAGGGCGTTCCTCTTCATCTGATCGCTCTTCTCGAATTTACGATGATGATTTCTACTCTCCCAAAAAAGATGATGGAGGACCAAGTGCAGTTCCTGACTCAAACTCTGCAGGGGGAAATTTCAACACCTCTTTGCCTGAAGTTGAGGAGAAACAAGAAAAAAAAGAAAAACCACAAACAACTCAAAACTGGTCACAACAAACTCCTGATAAAAGAGTCGCCACCGACGAAGAAAAAGGACTCGACCTTTCAGACCAAGAAGCTCGACCAATCCCACGAGAAGAACTTGAAACCCCCTCACCTGGAGCGACTCCTCCTCGGCCGACCCAAGATTTAGTGGAGGACGTTATTATACAGGCTGATGAACTTCCCGATATGGTTCAAGGTCCTCTTACAAGAGATGGATGCTTAGATCTGATCCGCGAGCAGACTAAAGAAAATGGCCCGTTACAAGGCGCCTACAGAATCATGGCCACCTTTTATCAAGACTGCCACTCAATTACGAATATTCTTAACAGCAAAACTCCACTCCCTGATCTCAAGGTTAGTATTAAAGAGAACATGGATAAAGATAAAATGCGCGAGCTTCACCAAAAAGACCTTGAAAATTATTTTGAGCAGCACCCCTACTTAAAAGATCGAAATTTAGATCAAAACCCGGGGCAATGCCGCGACCTTAAAAAATCTCCTCCGGTATTTAGTTTTGGGGCAAAAGCACGTTATAAAGGTGGCCCGGATGGGGATATCAACCTGTTTAGAAACCAGTCCAAGTCACCTATTTGCGAATTTTCAAATATCGCCTGCAATTCACACCCCGTCACAGCACTTGATTGCTCTGGTTTTGTTCATGCAGCACTTAGGGCTTCAGGCCTCAAAGTGCAAAGAGGTCCTGAGCCTGCAGATTATAATACATGGGGTTTCAACGATGTTGTGATAAATGGTGACAGCTGTTTAGAAGAGCTTTCATTTTCTGCCGAGCATACTCTGGCGTCTGGAGATATCATCTCCCAGAGTGGTCATCACATGTTTATGGTTTCAGGAGTCGGAGAAGACCCACTGGGAGTAAAAAAAGCATTAAAAAACAGAGATTGTTCTAGCATTAGTAAAAGTGATTTTGATTTCACCTTTATTCAAAGTGGTGCGAGTCGAAGTATCGGTGTCGCCCATCTTTCAAGTGACTACCCAGAAGTCAGCACAACCATATTTAACAATCTATGGGCCATGGCCCAAGAAGCCTGTAATAAAGCACAAAGCGGTGAAGGTCGTTTGCGAGCAAGGACTACAAATGAAGAGTATAGTATGGTTGTCGTGCGACACGTAGGTGATAGTGATCCTGAATGTGTCCAAGAGTCTAAGCCCAAGCTAGAAGGGGAAGAATGCGTGGAGGATTGTCTCGATGAATCTTAAACTAATCTTATTCGTTTTCACCATTTCAGTGGTCCCCTTCTCTCTCAAGGCCGAATTTAAATGTGATGCCGAGGTGAATGACTATGCACGAGAAGTTGTTGAGCTTGAACTTGCCGGATTAAGAGCTACAAAAAGAAGCAGCTGTCTCAAGCAAACAAAGTTTAAATATGTTCGCGTGTCTCACGATCCTATCAATGAACTCATGAATCAAAAATTTTATTACGCGAACCCAGAAACGCTTGTTATTGATCGCGTAAAAAAAATTCATGACAAGAAAAGACATTACAGAGTTGAATTCTCAATTGAAGCTGGTGAAAAGAATAACGCGATGAACACTCAAACAGGTTCACTTATATTTTTTCAAAATGATGACAAAGAATGGGGCTGTGCTCATTTGCTTTTTCCGCCTGAAGATATCTACGTAGCAGCTAACTGCCTATAGCTCTTGACAAACCTTAATGCAGGGCCTATAATATACATGTGAAGATTGGAAGCCTTATTACCATTCTATTTTTTCTCATTCTCCCTCAAATGCAACAAGCTTGGGGTGCGTCACATTGTGTAACGAATTGCCACGACGAAGTCACGCAAGAACACATAGAAAAGACGACACCAAAAAATACACCTCAAGAAAAAAACCAAGATTCCACTCCTCGGCACTCTCATCATTGTCTACACTCATTTACCGTCGCTATAAGCTTTACCACTCTTCAAGTTCCAACAGAAGAATTAAAACCCTTCGTCTATCACTTTGCTCTCTACCAAAGTGAGCCGCACCTTCAAGCATTCATTGAACCTCCCATCCTGAGCTAGTTTTTTTTTTTTATCTAAGAAAAAATAAATCCCTCTTAAGTGTTCAGGAATAACCATGCTCGATAAACTTATAAAACTCGCACTCGACAATCGACTTGTAACAGTCGGACTTGTCGCTCTTATTTTCGTCTACGGCCACATGACACTAACACAACTGCCGATTGATGTTTTTCCTGACCTCACAAGGCCAACTGTCACTGTTCAAACTGAGGCGCATGGGCTCGCACCAGAAGAAGTCGAAACCTTTATCACTTTGCCTTTGGAAAATGAGCTTAACGGACTTCCCGAGCTCGAAAGAGTCCGCTCTGTCTCTCGCACAGGACTTTCGCTGATTTATTTAGAGTTTGCTTGGGACAGTGAACTTTACCTCAATAGACAACTGGTGGCCGAAAAACTTGAACAAGTAAAAAGTGATCTTCCAGAAGATGTCTCCCCTTTTATGGGACCTATCACAAGTCTTATGGGGCAGATTCAGCAAATCTCTCTGTCTTCAAAAAATGGTGAAATAAACCCTATCGAATTAAGAACTCTTGCGGATTGGACTTTACGACCGAGGCTTTTATCTATCCCCGGTATTGCTCAAGTGATATCACTCGGTGGTGGGGTCAAGCAGTATCAAATCCTAATTGATAGCGAGAAGCTTAATCATTTTCAAATAGAACTTAAGCAGCTCGATACCGCCCTCTCTAAACTCAACCACAATACTTCCGGCGGTTTTCTTAATAAAGGTCGACAAGAACTTTTGATTAGAAATATAGGCGCAGCGAAGTCTATCGAAGATATTCAGCAAAGCCTCGTCGGCACACATTTTGGTCGCCCCGTATTAGTCGGAGATATAGCTGAAGTCAAGATAGGCGCTCAGCTCAAACGTGGGGACGCTAGCTATAATGGAAGTGACGCTGTCGTCATGGCCATACAAAAACAACCCGGAGCAGACACGGTTCAAATCACTCAAAATATTGAAGAGGCGATCCAGGACATGCGCTCTCAATTACCAGAAGACTTACGCATCGAAACCGATATATTTAAACAGGCCACCTTTATCAACTCTTCTATTGAAGGGGTCCTAGGTAAACTTCAGTCGGGCTCCATTTTAGTTTTTATTATTCTTTTGATTTTCTTGGCCAATATGCGCCTTTCGATTATTACGCTTACTGCCATCCCACTCTCATTCTATATCACTTTTATCACGTTCGATTTCTTTGGTTTAGGTGTGAACACCATGACACTTGGAGGTCTAGCGATAGCCATTGGTGAGCTCGTCGACGACTCGATTGTGGATGTTGAAAATATCTACCGAAGACTCAAAGAGAATGCAGCGAAGGCCAACCCTATGTCGGCCCTCAAAGTGGTTTTCAAGGCCTCTTCAGAGGTTAGAAATTCTATTGTCCTGGCGACTGTTATCATCGCCTTAGTTTTCTTACCTCTTTTCTCGCTCACGGGCCTCGAAGGTCGCCTGCTCGTCCCTCTTGGCGCCGCATACCTCATCTCACTTATGGCCTCACTTCTAGTCTCGCTCACAGTCACTCCCGTGATGTCCTATTACCTTTTGCGAAATTCCACTACCAATCCAAAAGAACAAAAAGAGACCTTTGTATTAAAGACATTGAAGTCGATGCAAAGAAAAGCTCTCACAAAGTTGCTCCACCGCCCACTCTTGATTATTGGTCTAACCACCTCTCTTGGTCTAGGAGCGATGGCCCTCATTCCATTGATGGGAAGAGACTTTCTTCCGCCTTTTAATGAAGGAACGGCGATGGTTACAGTCTTTGCCCCATTAGGTATTTCCCTGAATGAGTCCAACAGAATAGGACGAGAGGTTGAAAAAAGACTGATGAGTATTACAGGGATAAAGTCTGTCTCCAGGAGAACAGGACGCTCAGAAGAAGATGAGCACGCTATGCCTGTGCATATTTCTGAAATCGATGTGAGCTTTAATCTTGAAAAGCTCCCATCAAAGTCTAAAGAAGAAGTGCTCAAAAAAATCCGTCTCGAGCTAGAGGGTCTTAAGGGTGTAAGCTTCAATGTAGGCCAACCTCTCTCTCATCTCATGGATCATATGCTCTCTGGTGTTAGCGCGCAAATTGCCCTCAAAATTTTTGGCCCAGAACTCTCAGATCTTAGGGCCTATGGCGCAAAGGCCTATAGCATTCTCAAGGACATCCCCGGCCTTGTGGATTTTAGGCTTGAACAACAAGATCTTATTCCTCAGCTTAAAGTCTATGTCCTTAGAGATTTGGCCGCTCAGGCCTTGATGTCTCCCGGAGAAATTACGGAAATGTTGGAAGGAGCGCTCAACGGAAAAGTTGTTTCAAGTATTATCGAAGAAGGGCGCTACTTTAACTTGTACTACCGCTTTAATGAGCGCTCACAACAAGACATCCCCACGCTCAATGGCCTGGTCCTCAAAACTCTGCCTAATGCCCAAAAGGTTACGCTTTATGATGTCGCCGACGTTTACGAAGGCAGTGGTCCAAATGAAATCAACAGAGAAAATGCTCAAAGGCGAATCTTACTTTCTGGAAATGTTTCTGGCACAGACCTTGGAAGTGTCGTTGAAGAGGTTGAGCGACGTCTAGATAAAGATCTCGATTTAAAACAAGGCCTTCACTATACTATTGGAGGGCAGTTTGAGTCCCAAGAGCGAGCTTCGAGAAAGATCCTTCTCTATGGACTACTCGCTATTCTAGCTATTACTTTCTTACTCTTTATTCACTTCCAATCAAAAATGATCACCGCGCAAATACTACTTTCCCTCCCCTTGGCCTTTATGGGTGGGATCGTGCTTCTATATTTGACAGAAAAAAATATTACTATCGCAGCCTTAGTGGGTTTTGTGACTCTTTGTGGTATTGCTTCTAGAAACGCGATCATGATGATTTCTCACTATCTCCATATCATGCGCTATGAGGGTGAAGAGTTTAGTAAAGAAATGATCATTCGTGGCTCTCAAGAGCGGCTCGCTCCAGTACTGATGACTGCCTGTACCGCCATCTTTGCCTTACTACCTCTACTTTTTGCTAAGCAAGAGGCAGGCAGTGAGATCCTCTACCCGGTCGCGATTGTTGTCGTTGGAGGGTTGTTAAGTTCAACAGTCCTCGATGTCATATTTACACCCGTCGTCTTTTATAATTATGCAAAAAAAGCAACACATAAATATTTGAATCATCAATCCAAGGAGACTTTATGAAAAGCATTCAAACAATCTTTACCTTCATCATTTTGGCGTTTCTCGCAACACCACAAACAACTTTGGCACATGGGGGCAAGGAGCACGGTCCTCTCTCTGCAATGGCCCCCCAGGGCGGTATGATTAAAGAAATTAAAAATGGGCATATCGAGCTAGTAACTAAAGACAACACCGTTGAGCTCTATCATTACGACTTGGATATTAAGCCCAGCCAAGTCAAAGGTGTTAAGATAAAAGCAGAGTACTCATTACCTAGAAAACCATACAAAGAGCTTAAGCTTAAGCCTCACCTCAACCACTGGAGTGCACCTTACAGTAAAGATGCCTCACACCGCTATAATCTTAAAATCCAAATAGAAGACGAAATGGTTGAATGGGTTATTGATTAAAATAACCCAAATAAACGAGATGGTTTTATGAAAAATTTATTCGCAATTTGTTTATTTTGTCTGTCTTTGAATTCCAGTTACGCTGTTCTGGTTAATTTTGACAACCTTTCCACGCTCATCGAAAAGAACTCAGAGCTACAAGAGCTGAAAGTTGGTTCAAAAGAACTTGAACAACGTCCCTCAAGATTGTCGACCTCGTTTGCACCCGAGGTCGAAGTCAGTGCAGGTTTCGAAACCTTTGATAAGCCAGACGTAGTTCAAGCAACTCAACCGCATTTTGGGCTCAGGGCCTCAATGAATTTGTACCGTGGCGGCACGGATTCATTGAGGGACAAAAAACAAAAGCTTGAGCTCGAAAGCTACGAAGCCGAGCGAAAAGTGATCAAGAAAGAAATCATAGTGGCCTCTTATAAGGCACTTGCTAATCTTTTGCGTTATAAGGAGGGTCACACTATATACAAGAAGATGAAGGTGCGTATCCAAAAACAAGTCCAACGCAACAAACGAAATGTGGAGCTAGGGCAAGACACCGGAACAGACCTCCTTCATTTTGAGATTAAGCTTCAAGAAGTAGACTTGGCCCTTAGTGAAATCGAACTCAAAGAAGAAAAATACTTTGAGCAACTCAAAAGCTATCTTCCAAAGCAACTTCACGATAATTTAAGAACTCCTAGCGTACTTATGCATCAGCACGAATGGGATGAGAACTATACAATCCAAAACCTCGACGAAGCTATCTACACAAAAGAGCGCGAGTTAGAGACCAAAGAGAGCGAACTCGACTGGAAAATTTCTGAGAAGAAAGGATTCCCGGAAGTCAATCTCTACGCCGCTTGGGCGCAAGAGACCCAGCTCCACGAAGAAGAATTTGACCAGGCAAAACAGCGCTCGCATAAAGTTATTGGAGTGAACTTCAAGCTCCCCTTATCTATTCTATTCACAAAACAAGATGAGGTGCAGACGAAAAAGTCTCACTTAAGACGCCAGAGAGTATATGAAGAACTTAATAAAAGAAAAGTAAAAAATCAGCTGCGCTCAGAGTTCCGTCGACTAAAAAACCTACATGTAAAACTTCATCAGTATGAAAAGATGGCAAAAACAGCGGAAAGCTACACTCAAAAAGTAGAAAAAGAGTATGAAAGAGGAGTTAAGTCATCGACAGATGTGATCAATTCTTACGAGCAGCTGGCCCAAATGAAAATTAAGTTCAAGGATAATCAGGCCCAATTTATGTCTTTACTGGCGGAGCTTTTTATTTAAAAACTTGGAGGGTCAATAGCATTTGAACAATCAGGGTTCCCCGGATCAAACTGTGGCACCGGCGGAGCGACAGGGGGAACGCAAACACCATTTTTACAGCTTCCAAAAGTCGGTACGTTGTAACAGCGTAGAGCACAGGTCTGGTTACCAAGATTATCACTTCCTGTTTTTACTACAAAACATTCATTGATATTTTCTTTTCGACAATACTCTTTACTTACGCAGCTTTGACCTGGGGCCTTCGAACAAAGGACTTCCTCTTGATCAGTATTCACGTGAACATCACATGTGCCTTTAGATTGGTTACAACAAAGACTTGAGCAAGAATAGTCCGAGCTACAAACTTCACCGGTTCCTCTATTCCCAACCACATCTGCATCTTCTAAACATTGAGAGACCAAGTCCTTAGACCAGCATCGGCCATTAAAACAACACTGATCTGATCCACAAGAATTTGAAGATGAACACGTTTTCATAGACTGGAACAAGACTTCTTCACCTCTGAAATTTGTCACACTTGGTCGTGCCAACTGAAGCTTAACATCATTAGTGCTTGTGATGATCTGCTTATCACCAGTTTCCAAACTCGTCGTCACGATCTCAATCGTGGCAGTGACGTTACAAGATGATATGCCTTCGTTAGTAAAACTATTGTACTGCGATACTCTCATATTACAGCCATCTATAAACTTACTTTCACCGCTTGTTAATAGGGATTCGAGAGATCGAGGCTCAAAAGGTGCATCAGAGCCGAAGTACTCAACGCCAGCTTGAAGCTCGAGCTTTCCCGCCCGTGGGAAAAGAAATGACTCATAACCTGAATTCACGGTACCATCAGAGCTCTTTTTAAAAATCCCTGTAGGGGCCGTCGCTGAGTCAACGTCAGAAAAAAGAGCACTTCCTAATATTTCCCAATCCCACTCTCCGATCGGTCTAAATGGTCCTCGAAAAATACGATAGTCACCAGCACTTGCGAATTCTTGCCCAATAAGAGGAGATGACGGAGTTGGGAAACTTAGCCCCAAAACACCTTCAATATTATCTCTGTCAAAATTATCCGGAAGGCATTTTCTTAAATTATCTTCTGTACTCTCGCCGGTGTAGCCCAAATTATTCGCCGTCGTAATATCTAGCTGTGGTTCGCTTGGAATGCGCCCAAAGCCTGGATTACTATCACTTGCATCGGGGTCATAAAAAAGACCTGTATCTAAAATTTTTGCATAGGAATAAAGACAACTTTCATCTTTTGGGTTGCCTTCAGAGTCAAGCCCGTCACACTGAGTGTTCGTCGCCGTTCCTTCAAATGTAGGATCATTTTCAACGTTAAGTCCGCGGCAAAAAAGATTAGCATTACGTGGGTCAACGACAGGTTCAAGCGTCTCATCTCCGTTTTCATCTCTATAATCATTATAATCAAAAAGGTTATACAATAATCTAATTTGCTCAAAGGGCCGATTGTCCATACTCAAGGCCAGAACTTCAATATCTGTCTGAGGAGTAATCCCCGATCCACGAGTAATGGTTGCCGGAACAACAACCGGTTCTAACTCGCGCCCAAAATTAAAACGGACCTCAATAATGCGATCTTTAAGGGCCGTTAAATTCAAACCGGATAAATATAATTCTCCCGTGAAATTTTTAGGGATAGTAACTTTATTCTTATAGGTTCCTGAAAAAGGATCCACAATAAAACGCAGTTCACTTTTTCCTTTAGAAAAATTGACCCCATCACCATCTAGCCCACCATCAGTCGGACCAGAGCCTTGCCCTTGCTCAGTTTGGGTGCCATCGCCACCTTGAGTATCTGTGGCCTCAGTATTGGCCAGCCTTCTGCCACCACTAGGTGTTTCAACGCAGGACGACACCAATAACACAAAGGTCATCAATGGAAATAAAAATCTAGCTTTAGGTTTGCCTATCATAGTCTCTTATCGTCCCTAAGGACGTCTTTCTTTAAGTTCTAGCGTCCTAAGACTATTATAGAGGGCTGACTAGGCAAAACAGACCCAACTTAAACAAACTGTTTAATATCGAGTACTTAGATAGAAAAAAAGTCTTCTCATTTCAGTCTCTTAGTTAACGAGCGCCATAAAGTTATGGCAGCAATCAAGAAAGAAAAGCCTCAAAGGTACTTAACTTTTTGTTTTTACGAACACCCGGAACCTGAAACAGCCTGTTATGAAAGGAAATATAAACTCCAGGACCAACGAGTTGTGCCGCCAGAAGGGCCTCTGTCACATTCTGAGTGGCATCAGAGTCATCAAAACCCATTGGCTTCATGGCCCCAGTAAAAACGATAGGAACACTCGGAGACAAATTCTTTTCAATGTATTCAGCTGTTTTCGCCATGGAGTCAGTCCCGTGTAAAAGAACTATGGGATAACCTTTTTCCATATGGAGCTGAACACTTTTTAAAACCAGTGAGCGATCGAAATTATTCATATGCAAAGAGTCTTTAGACATCAAAGAATAAACGTGGAGATGCGTATAAGGCATACGCAAACGCTTGAGGATCCGATTTAAAATTTGAGATTCACGGTTTTCAAGAGTCCCATCAAACTCATCGTAAGTTTTGTCAATCGTACCGCCTGTAGTCAAAACCAGGACATCACGCATCGCATTTAAAAAATCTTCTGAGCTCATACAAATCCTTGTTAGTTACGCAGTGTTCATAACACGATATAAAAAGGCTTAAAAGTAAAAAGCTACCCTTGACGTTAGAAGCTGGGCCCCCAACTTGTAAAAGACTATGACTTTTAAAAATACGTATATTTTACAGACTTAAGGAGATCACATGAGTGAACGCAAAGGCAGCATCAAAGTTGAAACCCAAGACATCTTCCCTATTATCAAAAAATGGCTTTATTCAGAGCACGATATTTTTATCCGTGAACTCGTCAGTAACGCCTCGGATGCCATCACTAAGCGCGCCTCTCTAGGGAGAACACAAAACCTAGAAATCCCGGCAGGAAAAATTGACGTTCGCGTTAACCCCGAAGATAAAACAATTAAAATTACCGACAACGGTCTTGGGATGACAGAACAAGAAGTCGAAAAATACCTCGCTCAGCTAGCATTTTCTGGAGCGAAAGAATTCGTTGAACGCATGAAAGATGAAGGCGATGAAAAAAACGCTGATGTCATTGGAAAGTTTGGCCTTGGGTTTTATTCGGCCTTTATGGTCGCCGAACATGTTGAAGTTGATACCCTTTCAATGAATGAGGGCGCCAAGCCTGTGAAGTGGAGCTGTAAAGGTGAAACTGAATACACCTTTGATGATTCTGAAAAAACAGAAGTCGGAACAACAGTAACCCTTTACGTAAATAAAGACGGGGAAGAATTCCTTACGGCCTTTAAACTTAGTGAAACACTACGCCGTTTCTGTGACTTTATGCCCTATCCTATCAGTGTCTTAGACGAAACGCTGAAAGCAGAGAAGCCTAAAAAAGAAGATGGCTCTGTTGATGAAAGCGCAGAACCAGTGCCCCCAACTCCAACAATCGTTAATGAGACAAAACCTCTTTGGAAAAGAGATCCCAAAGAAATTACAGACGATGAGTACAAAGCTTTCTATAGAGAGAAGTTCCCAATGGATGGTGACCCATTATTCTGGATTCATCTTAAGGTCGATCACCCTTTTACACTTGAAGGGATTTTATATTTCCCCAAGTTTAATCCACAAAAAACAAGTTTCAACGAACGCAACATCAAACTCTACTGTAAGCAAGTTTTTGTTTCTGATGATGTCAAAAATATCATTCCCGATTTCTTATCACTGCTTAAGGGCTGCATAGACTCCAACGATATCCCTCTCAATGTTTCTCGCTCTTCTTTGCAAGGCGATCCTAACATCAGAAGAATTTCAAATTATGTTATTAAGAAAGTTGCAGAGTCGCTCAAGAAACTGGCCAAGAATGACCGCGAACACTACGAAAAGATCTGGGGAGACATCGGAATTTTCGTGAAATATGGATGTATCAGTGACACAAAATTTGATGAAATGATGCGACCATATGTCATCTTTAAAAACTCTGAAGGCAAATACCAAACGCTCAGCGAGTACCGCGAAAGCATCCCTGACGCCTACAAAGAAAAACTAGATAAAAGCATTGTTTACTTTGAAAAAGAGAAATCAGATGCTTCGTTGAGAAAACAACTTCTTGAAGAAGGAATCCAGGCCCTTGAAACTGATGATCACATTGACCCACACTTTCTTCAACATGTAGAAATGCATAAAAAAGGCGAAGAGGAGTATAAATTCTCAAGTGTCGATGCCATGATATCTGAACTTCTGGAGACTGAGGCCAGCACAGAAGATGATATCAAAATCAAAGAGCTATTTAACAATATTCTTTTTCCTTCAACTCAAAAGAAAGCAGAAAAAGAAGAAACGGGCAGCGACCAAGAAATGGTCGAGATTTCCAAAACTAAAAATGCCAGCGCTCCGGCCTACTTCAAAACAGATGAAAACATGAAACGATTTGCCAAGATGGCACAGAGTATGGGCCAGAACGCCAGTTTCCCTATCCAGAAAACTCTCGTTGTAAATCCAAAGAATGCACTCATTCAAAATGCTTTAAAATTGCATGAAAAAGGTCAACATGAAGACCTCGTAAAAATGATATGTGGCCATGTGCAAGACCTTGCGACGATTTCTTCTGAAGGGCTTAAGCCCGAAGAGAAGGATCATTTTGTGAAGCGAAGCCAGGATCTAGTTCAACAGCTTTCGGGATTGGCCCTTTAATAAAGGCCCTGATCTAGGCGACTTTTTTGAGTTTGAAGGCAAATGAAGTATCTTCTTCATCTGCCTCATACCAAAGGTCGCCTTCATGTTGGCGCATAATACTCTGAGAAATACTTAGTCCAAGACCTGTGCCTTCACCGACATCTTTAGATGAAAAAAAAGGTTCGAAAAGCTTGCTCTGTAAAGTCTCAGGTACACCTGAGCCACTATCACTGACATGAACAACGACACACTCATCTTCTTCATGACAGGTTATCCGTATCCAACCTTTATCAACTTCTGAGTCTTCACCTCGAGAACTCTGAAGCTCTCTAATTGCATCAAATGAGTTGTTTATGAGGTTGAGTAGCACCTGCCCGACTTCAACTTCACGGCAATAAATTTTAGTGTCAGGGTCAAGTTTATTATCTACACATAAAACGACATCCATTGTCTTGCAACGTTGGGTGCAAAGCTCAATTGTATCATTTAGAATTGTATCGATGCTAACACTCTCCATCGCATCGTTTGAACCATCTCGCGCAAAGCGCTTCATAGAGCTAATAATTTTACTTATTCTAGTAACAGTCATATTAATTTTCTCTACATGACCCCTTGCACTCTCAAAGTCGAAATTCTTTGGGTCATCATAAAGAGATTTTTTAATTTTGAGGGCGTAGCCAGAAATAATCGTCAAAGGGTTGTTAACTTCGTGGGCAATCCCTGCGGCCATTTCGCCGAGTGCCGACATTTTAGAATGATGAGCACTCTCTTTACTCTTTTTTATAAGTTCAGATTGAAGTTCTCTCTCTTCAGTAAGATCTCTTTGAACTCCTACAAAATAACTTAATTCGCCTTTCTCAAATACCGGAGAAATGGTTAATTGGTTAAAAAAGATCTCCCCTGATTTTTTCTTATTTTCTAAAACCACCGTTACTGATTCTTGTTTTTTAATAGATTTTTTTAAAATATCAAGCCCCTCAATATCCGAGCGAGGCTGTAAAAAGCGACAATTATGACCAACTGATTCCTCAAAGCTATAGCCTGTAATCTCTTCATAGGCTTTATTCACATACACGATAGGATTGTCAGCAACTCTCGGATTTGTAATCACTATCCCCTCAGAGCTTGCCTGAATGGCATTTTTAAAGATGTGTAAATTCTCTTTGGTCACTTCTACTCGATCAATCAATGACCATGTCTTCTTCTCATATAACCAGGCCAGGTAGGCCATCGTTAAAATGGGGCACGCAATATCAATGAAAAACTCCCAATCATTTGTAACGGCTAGGCCAAGGCTTGCCGTAAGTCCAAAAAAGTTTGGAGAGACAACCAATAGAGAAAGAACAAAAAGACTAAAACAGACTGAAAAGATCGACATTGCGGGAATCATGAGAAAACAAACCATCGGAATGATAGGGAGCCAAAATAAAACCGAAGATCCAATACCACCTTGAATTGAGGCGGCCAAAAATAAGCAGATGAACTCACCCACTAAAAAAATTGCCATCGGCAGCCTATGCTTATGTTGCCAGACAATTACTGCTCTGGTGCAAAAAGCCGTGACTGAAGCAATAAATGCTAAAATTACTGTAATATGAAGAGATTGTGTTATAGCAAAAAGTGTAAGAAAACGTGCAAAAAGCAACCACCCCAGAAAGTAGAGAAACTTCTCAGCGATATCGATAAACCAATATTCTGGTTTTGCATCACCCCTATTTAGGGGTGAGCTTTTCATCGCTTCGACAAAATGGGTCAAGGGTGGAGTTTTCACTTTTTACTTATCGGCGACCACCCTTTTTTTATTAAGAATTATTAAATTGCATTTAGCCCGCTAAGAACTGTCGTCGAGTGTTTGTCTGACTTCATGATCAAGCTATTTACACCTTCATTAATCAATTCCTTGCCATGAGTGTGAGATTTTTTATTGTAGTGTATTTGGTTCTCTTGACTTTCCTGCTCTTCTTTACAGGCAATGCACATTGTGGCCGTAGGTCTTGCAAAAAGTCTTTGAATTGAGACTTCCTCACCGCATTCATGACAATCACCAAAATCCCCATTATCGATGCGCTCTAGCGCCTGCTCTATCTTTTTTAAATAGTGTCGATTACGCCCTTTGAGCTTTAGAGTGAGTTGATTTTCTCGGTCTGCGATAGTTTTTTCAGCGTCGTCACCAAGTTGTGCCTCTTCGAGCTCAAGCTTCTCGATTTGTGCGAGCTCACCCTTTTTTAAATTCAAAAAAAGATTTTTAAATTGTTGTACTGTCTGCTGGTCCATATCGTACTCCTCGTCTCTTAAAAGGATCCCTGAACTCGCGTATTTCATATTTTTCAAGCGGGTCTTCCTGACCCTAGCGAGTGGGTGATCCGGCCAAACTCTTCCTGAGTTCCGCCTTTCTTGATTAAACATTATGCGAGATTGATGCCAAAAGTTATCGGCCTCAGAGAATATGTATTTTCAGGTAGATAGAAAAAACTAGGGCCAGAATGATACGCTAAATAGGCCCCACTTCAGGGTCAGGATGACTTTGCTCAGCAATTAATATTGAACATTGTACTCGATTCGAATCCAAAGTGGTGTTGAAAGAGATTGATAATGAGTCACTTCCACATAACCTCTTCCTCCTTCTTGGCGCTCATAACAACGCTTAAAATCAGCTCCCTGGGCAATTTCTTTCAGATCGCTCAAAGCTTCATCATAGGGTAGCTCTTCATCTGGGTAATAAGAGGTGAATTCCTTGAAAATTTTCTTAAAGTGGGAAACAAGGCCTGCAGTTGGAACAACCTCACAATCTTTCTTTTCACTCAAGAATTCCATGTTGTGGCCTATGATATAAAGACCTTCAAAATCAAAGCTTGCATCGTAGATAGTATCAAGCACTAGCGTTAAAGCGCCACTGTCGTTGAACGTTTTTTGAGACGCCAGGTCTGATTTAGCATAGAGCTGAGCTGGGCCAAGAAAAAGATAAGCTAAAAGCATGAAAACGCGGAACATTATAACCATCCTTAGGATTCGATAAAATCAATCTAGAGTGGTTATAACGAAAACGAAGCGATAGATAAATAAGATAAATAAAATCAATTCTATCTAATTAAGATATCATATAGACTTATCGTCCCGCCCAGGCTTGAGGACCAGCTCCCCTTTATCGACCTTTTTACGCACAACAATCATCACCTGCTCGACAGCTTGCTGGACCTCTTGTGCAGGTCTAGGTGGCCCTAATAGAATTTCTTCAATATCTTTTCTGACTCCTGAAGATGTATAGGAAAGTAGTTTTTTCTTGAGTTCAGGGCTTCCCATACGAAGTCCCAAAGCGAGATCGTCAGATTTAACTTCAAGCATTAATTCTTGAAACATTTTCGGCGTTATGTGAAGTAAGTCTTCAAACCGAATGAGGTTTTCCTCTAAAGCCTGGGCCATCTTAGGGTCCCTTTTTTGGATATCTTCTAAGATTCTGCGTCTGCCCATCTCATCGAGACCGTTGAGCATCTCTAGTGCTTGTTCAAATCCAGACTTGCGGGCCATGACTAACCTCTTTTTTCGAGCGTGATTTGAACTGTTTCGGCCACAGCTTTTTCTAAAGGTGTAAACTCAAAATCGTGAAAGCTTTGCTCAAACTTCGCCATCTCTGCTTGCGTATAATATTGATACTGATTTCTTAAATGTACAGGCATGTCGATAAATTCAATTTCTTCGGGGCGCTCCATTGCTTTGAAGGTGGCCCTCACTAATTCAAGAAAGCTATGGGCATGTCCACTTCCCATATTATAAATACCAGATGCATCAGCTTTTTCGGGGTTCATCATTTCAATCATGGCCCGGGCCACATCCTTGCCATAGACAAAGTCTCTCAATTGTTTTCCATCTTCAAAATCATCTCTATGAGATTTAAAAAGCTTAACACTGCCATTTTCGAGTATTTGCTCACAAGCCTTATGAACCAGTGAACGCATTTCTTCTTTGTGTTCCTCATTGGGACCAAAAACATTGAAGAACTTGAGACCAAACCAATGACCAGGTGGACGCTCAAGATTAAGGACCCACTCATCAAAGCGCTGCTTTGAGTAACCGTAACGATTCAATGGCTTCAGTGAAGCGACCCCTTCGTGTTCATCACTGTAACCCAGTTCTCCTGCCCCATATGTGGCCGCAGAACTGGCATAAACGATAGGAACATCTTTTTCAATCGCATGAAGAAAAAGTTTTTGAGAATACTCGACATTGTTTTGCATCAAGTAATCCATATCCGTCTCTGTCGTGTCTGAACAGGCACCCATATGAAAAATGAAGGTAACATCATCGAGGCAATACGAAGAGAGGTTGAACAAGTCATCAGCGTGAACATAGCGAGAGTACTTAGTGTCTCGTAGATTTTTCCATTTAACTGACTCTCCTACGCGGTCTACGATAATAAGATCGTCACGTCCACGAGCATTGAGCTCTTGGGCCAGAACACTGCCAATGAATCCTGCTCCTCCAGTAATTAAAATCATACTTTTCCCCTCTTTATTTTAAACTTCTTCCAAACTAACACGAGCATAGCTAAGAGTGTCGCCGCGCCAAATAAGGATGTACGATGATCGCCACGGCCCAAATTCCTAACTCGTAAAGCAAAACCATGGGAACCCACAGGGCCATCATGGTCATGGGATCCGGTGGAGTTAGAACGGCTGAAGCTGCAGCCAGACCAACATAAACATAATTTCTCATTTTTCGAAGCGACTGCTTTGTCACAACCCCCATAAACCCAAGGATCAAAAGGACATTAGGCAATTGAAATAAAATCCCAAGAAGAACAAGAACTTTACTCGAGAGTACAAGGTAGTCTTTTAAACTGAGAGTGGCGTCAACGTTACTCACTCCAAAATTCAATAAGGTTTGAAAGGTAAAAGGAAAAACAATGAAATAGCCAAATAAAATGCCTAAAGCGAAAAGCAAAAAGCCCACAATAACAAAGGGACGTATAGGCTTAATCTCGTATTCGTAAAGTCCGGGTTTAATAAAGCGCCAAACTTCAAAAAACCAAAAGGGAGAAGAAATCATCACAGAGGTCCAAAATGCCACCTGCAACTGAGAGAGAACTTTGTCGAGAAGGCCTAGATAAACAACCTTTCCTCCTCCAACATCCAAAGCGCTCCTCAAAGGAGCAAGGAGAATCTCACTCAAGATATCACCAAATGAATACGACAGCGCAAAACTGACGGCCAGGATGATAATTACGCGCACAACAGTTTTGCGCAGCTCTTCTAAATGTTCCGTCAGACTCATCTCTTTCAAGTTTGCTCCTTTAACTTAAGGCCTGTTGAATATACGGCCGATAAGGTATACTCAATCAAAAAGGATAAAAATGCCGTGAATTGGCCTTTCAAGATTTTAATCATAACACTCCTTTTCGGGCCTGTAACTGGTCTGAGTGATGAATTTGACTCAATATTAGGTTGTTTGGGGCGTGAGGAACAAAGTCTGCACAAAAGACATCAGCAAGGCCCCGTCTACAACCTCAATCAAATTCTTGTCAACCAGCTTGCCTCTATAGGCGATACGAGCCTCAAGCCTGAATTACTCAAAGAAGTTTGTCGTTCAAAAAGTCTACCACAGTCTGTCAGGCTTATTGAAGTCCTCATGCTTAGAGGCATGAAAGCTTTTGATACCCGACAAAAAAAGAATGAATCAGACAACTTTCATGAGATGCGCCTTGGAAACTATGAGACTTTATTAAGTGAGCTTCCTCATATCTTCTACAGCTACCTTGCCTCCCTTCAAAGCTTGACCCCTTATCCTTATTGCCTAAACGAGAAAATCCCAGAGCTCAATTATTTTACTCAGAGGCTTCAGCACCTCGAAGATGAAGTTCCAACGGAGCAATTAATTGACGATAAGCAAAAACTAAAACAAATATTTCTAGGTCTGCGCAGCTATAAAAATGTTTTAGAAGAATGCTCGATTTTGCAAAAAAAGCTAGAAAAAAAGAGAAGCCGCAAATCGAACTCCTAAATGGGACTCCCAATATCTTTGAAGAGACTTGAGCTGTTCAGGTTGTAAATCAGCTTTTAAGCATACCTGATGGCCACATAGATCGACCATTTCAGCGTCTACCCTATTCTCCAGACACCACTGCTTAAGAAGAGGCGCCAGTTTGAGAACTGCCTGAGCAGGTGTCATTCCCATTGGGCGAACCCATAAACCATCTTTATCTCTTCTTCCCAACTGTTGATCAGTTAATTCGAAGCGTTCACGAGTTTTAAGCAGAAAGTCTTTTAAATCAGGCAAGCATTTCGTGCAACCCAATCCAGCATGGGTTTGAGTACTTAAGTCTTGTGCACTTAAAGATGGATCCTTGAGAATAATGGCCTGAAGCTCTCTCTCATAAACTCCAAAACATCTGCAAAGCAAACCTTTCGAGTCTTGAGAGCTAAGTTTATCAAAAGTGGGAACCGGATTCAGCGCCAGCTGATAAGAATGGCGCAAAAGCCAAGGGAAGAGAGACATCGTCGATTCAGGAAATAGAGAACTCCAGTCGATATAAAAAATTTGCTCGATTGTAAGACCTTCAACAAACTCACTCGCTCTTGTCACATGATCTTTGATTGAAGCTTCGGAATCGCCTTCCCAATGCACTTTAATTTCGGTTAACTCATGTGTTTTTTCGGACCACAAAGTGGAGAGCTTAAATGGCCCGGAGCTCGTATGACCAGAAACCTGACTATGCCGGGCGGTGGCCATCCTGGCGCTCCTCTTCTCTTAATGTGAGGATGTCATAACCAGATTCAGTCACAAGAATCGTGTGTTCGAACTGGGCCGACCACTTCTTATCTCTAGTGATAACTGTCCAATCATCTTTTAAAAGTTTGCAATGGCGAGAGCCAAGATTAATCATCGGCTCAACAGTAAAAGTCATTCCAGGTTTCATTTCTGGTCCTGTTCCTTTTTTACCAACGTGAACAACTTGAGGCTCTTCATGAAATTCACGGCCAATACCGTGACCGCAATACTCTTCAACAACAGAATAGCCTTGATCATGGGCCATTTCTTCAATCACGGCACCAATGTCACCAATATGACCACCTGGGCGAATCGTTTCGATCCCGGCCATCATACAATCATAGGTACAGTTAATGAGATCGCGAATTTCTTGCGCGACGTTCCCGACAAGAAATGTTTTATTCGTATCGCCGTGGAACTTATTCAAGATAGTTGTGACATCAATATTTAAGATGTCCCCGTCTTTTAACTTTTCTTTTCGATTAGGTATTCCGTGACAGATGACCTCATTTCTAGAGGTACAAACCGACTTAGGAAATCCATGGTAATTTAAAGGAGCAGGAATGGCGTTGTTTTGAAGGATGTATTCGTGACAAAGATCATTAAGTTCGAGCGTACTCACACCGGACTTAATATAAGGACCGATATACTCAAGCGTGCTAGCAGCTAAACGCGACGTTTCACGCATTAGCTCAATTTCTCTTTTAGACTTTATTGATATCATTTGAAACTCCTAGAAACCGCACTATCCCCTATTTCACATTAGATTTCAACTCGACTATAATGCATAAATGCAAATTATCCGCACTGACTTTTCAGCATATTTCCCAAGCGATTTCGAGCAACGAGAGAAATCCCTCTTCGAAAATGAAGGGCTCGGCTCGTACATGAAGGCCGAGGATTTCTTAGAAAAAAACCTCTTAGATCAGTCCGATGAGCTTATTGTTATAAGCAACACACAAACAGACTTCAATAAGTGGCCTAAACAAATGTGGGACAAAACCAAACTGCTCATTCACCCCAATTCTGGTTACGACAATTTTTCCGCCCAATGGGTCGAGTCTGTGGGCTTTCCTATTGTTGTTGGCCACGAAATTAGGGCACAGGCCGTGGCAGAATACTGTTTATCGACATTTCTTCAAAGAGTCGCACAGGTACCTCAACAAAACAAATGGAGTAAAGAAAGGCAATTTCCAAGGGATCTCATTCAAGGTCAAAATGTTCTCATTGTTGGACTGGGCCATATCGGGGGTCGGATAAAGAACTGGCTAGAATCCCTCGGGGCTAGAGTTCAAGTCTTTGATCCCTATAAAGGTCATTTCCAGCTGGACTTAGCGCAGTCCAAGACAGTTATTTTGGCCTGTGGCCTAAACCCTAGCTCTCAACACCTTATCGACAAGGCCTTTATTCAAGAATTACCAAAGGCTTTTACCCTTATTAATGCGGCCAGAGGCGGGCTGATAAAAACAAATGACTTAGTTCAGGCCCTTAAGAATGACCCCGAATCTTGTGCTTACCTGGATGTGTTTGAAAAAGAGCCTGCTGATCTCGAGGAACTTACGAAGACAACCAACCTATTTGCGACTTCACATATCGCTGGAGTGTATACTGGTTTAAATGAAAGAATGCTAGAATTTGAAAAGCAAGTTATTAAGCATTTCTTAAGCTTGGATCTCCCCTCATTTCAGCGTCATTATAACGATCAATTGCTTGCATCACGGCTCCATAAAGGCTTTTTGATCTAGTTTAGCAGTTCATGCTATGCTGCAGACGCTTGAGACTTAAAAAAATAAGGACATTTCCTATGAATGAAAATTGGCAAGATTGGAAGCTCAAAACCCAAAAATGGCTATGCCCTCCCGGTGAAGGTGTTTATACGGTGCACACGGCCAAAGAGCATAGAGACGGACTGCAAAAACAGCTCTATCCTGAAGCCAGCGGCGCTGAGGCCGTAAAAAAGGCCTGGAGTGATTCCTGGGATCAGCTTGATAAAACGCAACAACCTTGCCTATTAGGTGTTTGCTCTGATGCAGGAGGTGGAATCCAGCGCGGGGCAAACTGGGGCCCATTATTTTTAAGAAAAACACTTAATGATCAACATCCTGAATCTGACTATTTTGACCTTGGTGATATAAGAGTCATTCCTCACCTTCTTCACGATAAATATCTTAACGAGCAAACACGGCGCAGGTGCCGACAGGCTTTGTATCAAGATCCAGAACTCGAAGATAATGTCTCGCCTTTGAGTTTAACCGAAGATTTTTTGACTGAGTTCTATCAACGTTTCCCAAACCGAACCGTCCTGGCCCTCGGTGGCGACCATTCTGTGAGCTATCCTTTAACAAAGTCTTTTTTGAAACATAAAAAGTCTCAAGGAAAAAAAATCGCCCTCATACATTTTGATGCGCATACTGACTTGCTCGAAGAAAGGTTAGGTATTGATCTATGCTTTGCCTCATGGTGTGCACATATTCTTGAAGATCTTCCCTCTCCGGACCATTTGATACAAATAGGTATCCGCTCCAGTGGAAAAGAAAAAAGTCATTGGGAGAAAACCTTTGGTGTACAACAGTATTGGGCCAAAGAACTTGCAGAAAAAGGTCCCGAGGCCGTATCAGCTGAAATTTTAAAATTTCTTAAACAAAAAGATGTGGATGAGCTTTATGTCAGTTTTGATATCGACGGGCTTGATTCCAATTACGCTTCAGCGACAGGAACTCCTGAAAAAGATGGGCCAAGTCCAGATGAATGTTTGCTTATTTTAAGAACTCTTCAAGAACAACTCCCCATAACAGGGGCAGATTTAGTTGAAGTGGCCCCTTTTGTCAGAAGCCGCGAAGATGTGGTTGAACCACGAACAACTCTTAGTGTCGGGGCATCCTTAATGGCCTTTTTTCTGCAGGCCATGGCGCAAAAGGAATAGAGAAAATGCCGGTGACCAACTTTCCTCCACTTGAGCTTGCAGATGAGCACGGCCTTTTGGCCCTTGGGGGAGATCTTCAGGTCTCAACTCTGTTATTGGCGTATAGCCGAGGTATATTTCCTTGGCCAATTTCTCACGAGTACCCTCTGGCCTGGTTTTCGCCAGACCCTCGAGGTGTCATTTTAAAAGAAGACTTCCACCTCCCCCGTAGTCTTAAAAAGTTTATGAATAAAAAACCTTATAAGCTTATGTTTAACCGAAACTTCGATGAAGTGATAGAACATTGCGCTGAAGTCCACCAAAAAAAAGCAGAGGGCGAAACCTGGATAACACAAGAAATTATTATGGGCTATAAAAGTCTTTACCGCTCAGGACATGCCTTTAGCGCTGAAGCCTACAATGAAAAAGATGAATTGGTTGGCGGGCTCTATGGAGTCCACATTGGAAGTTACCTCTCTGGTGAGTCCATGTTTTTTCTCGAAGACAACGCCTCAAAATTTGTTCTTGCAAGTCTTCTCGAGCACCTTTTTAAAAACGGCATTACCTGGCTTGACACTCAAATGGTCACTCCGGTCGTTGGAAGCCTTGGAGGTCATGAAATCCCAAGGAAGCTATTTATCGAAAAGCTCAAATCGTCGCTTGAGAATCAAGAGGGACAAAAGGTATTTGAAAGGAAGCTCTGGTGAAGAAGTTCAGCTTATTATTAATGTCAGTCCTCGTTGGACTTTGGTTAATTGGCCGTAGCGATAAACCATTAGAAAAAAAACTTGAAGTCAAAGAACCGTCCCCATACCAGCTCTCTTTAGATGATGAACCAGATCAGAATAAGGATATGGAACCAAGAAAAATAAAAAAGAAAATAGACAATATAAAGGTAGTTCAAGAACCTATTGCACAAGATCAACATCGTGTCTCTCCAGAAGGAGAACTCGTTATTTCGCAAATTCTCGTTACAGGTGATTATGCTCTGGCCCATGGGGATATCCTTATTGCGACTTATGACGAAGTTCTAGAAATGGAACAAAAAGGAGAACTACCAACTCTCCCCAGTCCAAAGAGATGGGAGGATGGAATTGTCCCTTATATGATTGGTAGAGATTACCCCAGTCCCGAGCGCATCCAGCGAGTTCTAAGCTACATTAATGACAACTCCCCGGTGCAATTTATTGAACGATCTCGAAGTGACAAAAATTATGTAAAATTTCAACTTGGTGAAGAACATTGTTTTTCTTCTTTGGGACAACAAGGAGGAGAACAAAAAATCGTCCTTAATTTAAATTGTAGAGAAAAAGAAATTGCTCACGAAGTCATGCATGCATTAGGCTTTTTACACGAGCAAAACAGGAATGACAGAGACCAATTCATTAAAATACATTGGGATAATATAAGACAAGACTATACCGAACAATTTAAGAAAATCCCCGAAACGATATTCCCTGTCGAGCAGGCAAAGTTTGATTTCAAATCAACCATGCTTTACCCGCCTTTTGCATTTGCTCTATCTCCTTCTTTGCCTACAATAACAACAAATGAAGGTGAATTTTATCAAAGTGGTCGAAGCTGGTTAAGTGAGGGAGACTTAAATAAGATTAAAGTCTTTTACTCAGTAGACTGAGAGAGGGCCATTAATTCTTTTTTAGATAAAGGTTTCGAGGCCTCAACATGAAAAGCACCAATCCCTCTCCCCAGAGGCCTTAAGGCTTTTGTAGGACAAATTTCAACACATTCCATACAAGAGGTACATCTCAAAGGGTCAACTAAGAAATCTTTGGGAGCTTTGCCATTTTCTCCTTTAACCTCAATGGCATTCGTTGGGCAAATAGCTTCGCAATCACGGCAAGTCTGACAAGCGAAAGAATTACTAGGGCCCAGATCAAAAATAGGAATCCCTTGAGAGGGACTTATTTGCGCACTAATTTTCTCTACCTTCGAAAAGGTAAAAAGAGACCAAACAAAGCTAAAAAACCCTTTAATAACTCCCCGAGATTCATAATTCTCTTTATCTAAAATCATTTATCTACCTCGGAGTGGTCTAAATTGAAGGAGTGGACGGTCATCCAGGCTTGATCCCAATGTAAGTTTGAAAAAATCGCTTCAATCGCCTGAGCACAATAGAAGCTAGGCGTCCTAAACCTCACTCGTTCGGCTAAACCTGATCCATTTGCCACAAGGCCGACACCAAGCTCTCCATTTGGGGCCTCAAGCGCTGTATAAATTTGTCCCGCAGGAACTGTAATTTCTCCAGAGAGATCTTTAAGTGAGTCGACCTGTTCTTGATCGTAGAAATCGCCCCCTGGAATATGATCTAATATTTGATTAACGATAGCGATGGATTGAAAAACTTCTTCAATACGAACTAGAAATCGGTCATACGAGTCTCCATTAATACCGAGCGGAACTTGAAAGTCTACATCACCGTAAAAGTAAATGGGATCGACTTTCCTTAAGTCAAAATTTACTCCACACGCACGTAGAGAAGGACCACTTAGTCCCCAGTCCAAAGCCTCGTATGGTGTTATATGTGCAGACTTTGTGCGTTCCATCCACTGATGCGAACGAATCAGTTGACGATGGACTTCTTGTATACATTTATCTGCCTGCTTCAAGACCTTCAGACAATCCGTTCTCCAACCATGAGGGTAATCATTTCGGACTCCTCCTAAGCAAACAAATTCTGAATTTAAGCGGCGTTTTGTTAAACTAAATGATAACTGAAAGAGTTTTTCTATTTGCATTGTTAAAAGATCAGTCAAGTCGCTAAGACCGGCCTCTCGAATGGCATGCCGAAGGGCACTTAAATGACTCTTTATACGATCAAGTTCTAAGACAACCATACGCATGGCCTGGGATTTTTCGGGAACTTCAAGGCCACATAGGCCTTCAACAGAACGCAACCATGTCGTATTTATTGTTTCTGAACATAGAGAATTGAGCTTTGAAGTCCAACGAGTCATTAGGTGATAAGGAGTATTCTCACAAAGTTTCTCTATGCCCTTATGAGAATAACCTATCTCCACGCGCGCGCTTTGAATAAGCTTCTCTTTTTCAAAATACTTGAGGCCTATAAGAGAGGCCCCACGCGGGCTTGCTTTGACATCTTGCCAATAAGTCTTCTCCCCTTTCGACCAAACGGAGTCTTGAGAAAGTAGGTCTTCTTCACATTCCTCGACAAGTAAATCTTCTAATTGAGGCGCCTGAAAATCTTTAAGAAGTGGGTGTCCAGGATGCTGCTCTGAATTAAAAACTCTTTTGCAATTTTGGCCTGCGTAAGAAAGACCGAACATGTCCCAAAGCTCTCGCGAGGGCCAATCAGTATTAGTCCATAGGTCCCGGATATCTGGTAGAGAGCTTTTATTAGAGGTATCAAAAGAGCAGCCTAGCAGAATTCTTAAATGCTCTTCAAGATTGAGCAAGTTATATTTTACCTCGAAACGTTGAGATGCATCAGGACCATGATCTAGTGCAGTTAAATCGACCAAAAAAATAAAGCCGGCTTCCTCTTTAAGCCAGGCCAGAGTCTCTCTCGCTTGCGCTAAGGGACATGAAACAAAGAAAACGCCCAGAACGACTTTAGAGTCTAAAAATTTATTTTGGATTTTTTCCTTCAAGCTTTGCTCCACTACTGAGCTCCTCTTGTCGAGTAAACACCTGCAGCAATTCTTTTATTTATTTCTTCAAGACCACAAATAATATCATGCGGAGTTGGTGGACAACCTGGAATATAAACATCAACTGGAATAAGAGAATCTAATCCTTTCAAGCCGGTATGACCTTCAAAAATGGCCCCGCTAGAAGCACATGTCCCCACGGCCATAACGTACTTAGGAGAACTCATCGCTTGGAAAGCTTTTAAAAGTATAGGCGCCCATTTTAAATTAATATGGCCTGAGACAATAAAAAGATCGCTTTGCTCTTCTCCTGGCCCATCACTTTCTTCTGGATGTGGTATTGCCTTTAACTCAGAAACTTGCTTCATTTCGAGTGCACAGCAGCCAATCATCAAAGGAAATGGAAATGTGTTTTGAGAGAGATAGCCTTGCTTCAATCTTTCCAACAAACCACTTGCATCAGAAGTGGCCACTAACCCAAGTTGCTTCAGCTCTTCTAGCTCTCTCAAGTTTACCTCTAGATACAATCAACGTATCACTTTTAAAAAGTTTTTTATATTACCAGGCGTAAAATCACGCCAATCTACATCTTCTGGGAAAATCGGCAAATTGGCCATCTGCTTCTCATTTTTATCACAACTTAGCCGCTTCCCATTATCATAGATCCAGTCGTAAATTTTTTGGTGGCTTCCTGCCTTAACGCTGTCGTATTGGATATAGCGATAATGCTCTCTATAGCTAGACCTTAAACCCGCGTATAACGTCAAAGCGCTATCAAAGGCCTCATCGAGCTGACTCGGCAAACATTTTCGAAGTTGCTTTTGCGGATCATAGACTCTTTCCCCTGTGGCAATAAGAGGATTAGGAACCCAGGCTTCTTTTGAGCATACGTAAGCATAATCCAAGTGCCACAGTTGAAAGAAGCTTCGCACTTGGGCAAGAAACCAATGTCGCGGCGGATTAATATTAATATTTGAATCACGTACGTAGCTCGAGCATGTTTCAAAACTTTTTCCATATTGAGAAACAAAATGATGTAAAAATAAAGGGAAGTTATTTTGCGCACCAGGAGGTAGCGACTTTCCTGTTTCACTGACAAAACTCTGGATACGCTTTCTTTCCCATTGATCATCTTTACGAAGTACAACCTTTTCAAGAGGCAAACTAGTTTGCTCTTGCATATTCTTTCTCACCCTTTCACTTGCAAACCAAAAATAGTTATAAAGAGCATGACAGCTCAATTGCATGCCTAGCTGCTGCTCACGGGTAAATAGTAAGCCTTTTTCGAATGCTGCCTTCATGGCCCGATCGGCCTCAACTTCTCCTGTGACTCGATAAGCAGGTGCTTTAGAAGCGAGGGAGACATTTCGACCAAAACTGTTTTGTAAAAAATCTAGAGTTTGCTGCCAATCAACCTGACTCTTAAGCTGCTCCATGGTTTTGACATTTTTAAAGTCGGGGTCGCTCTTGTTAACTGCAATCAGCATAACTTTTGAAAGCCAACGTTCACGGACCTGACATGGGTATTGCTTGCAGTATTGGTGAAGGACTCCTCCAACTATTCTAATTTTTTGTGCCTCAACGGCCGTTCTTTCAAAGGAATGGAAGTAGCGCTTTTTGCCAAACACTATAACTTGTTGGGGACGGCCGGTAGGGTCGATGAGGCGAGGAACTATGCCAATATGCACATGAGGCCTATTGAGCTGGCGTCCACTCCCCCAAACATCCTCTTCTTTGCAGTAATTAAAGCGTCTGTAGAGTTTGCCTGACATGAGATTCATTTGATACCCATAAGCGCCACCTTTTGGAGTTGTCATCACAAAATAAAGCTCTTTTGAGTCGATACTAGGCTTAGGATCAAAATCAAAAAAGGAATGATGGACAACTTCACCTTCAAAGTCAGGAAAACTATAACGCTCAGAGACGTCAAACCACTTTTTATCAGGTTCTTGCGACTCGATTTTAACTGTTCTTTTTGCACAAGAGCACAAAGAGAGGATCAATAAAGTTAAGAAAAGTGTTTTTTTATTCAATTGACAACAGCTTGTTAAATGGTTCAAAATTTTGCCCGTCTTCCAATAAATTTGCAATCGTGCCCGGGTGGTGGAATTGGTAGACACAAGGGATTTAAAATCCCTCGGCCTTTACCGGCCGTACCGGTTCAAGTCCGGTCTCGGGCACCACTTTCTGTATCAAAAAAATCCACAGGATACTTTTGATACAGAAAGTCCCGAGTATCGAGGAAGCATCAGCGCCCGAGACGCACAGGGGAACCAACTCTCTCAAATACTCTAAAAACTTATTCCCCCAGATTATCCCTAACCCCAAACGAACTTTCAACTAATTATCATTCAACTCATACGAATGTGCGCCGCGGTCGTCAAACCGAATCAAATGAGTTAGTTTAGTCGAGATTTAGTATAAAATTATTTACCAAGGACATGGTATGTTAGCGACCAAATACTTTCAGATATCTCACAAGAACCATCAGGCCAGCAACCTTCAAGAAGTGAAATCTCTACGCTTGATTAAAAGCTCGAACCTACCAGGCTCAGATTTTGAAGGGGCCCAAATGCAAGGCGTTAACATAAGGCACTCTAATCTTGCCAAAGCAAAATTTAGAAAGTGTAACCTAAGAGCGTCAGTCCTTCGCCACTCTAACCTTAAAGGCTCTGACCTCGAATGGGCCGACTTTTCCCATAATTTATGTTTCCGCGTTAACTTGGCCAAGTCGAATATTCAATGCGCCACACTTGAAGGCTCAAATATCGTTGAAAGCCGCCTCTACGGTGCTGATTTCAATTGGACTAATTTGAAGGACTGCTCTTTTAAAAACTCCAACTTAGAAGCAGTCAACTTTTGCAACAGTGATCTTGAAGGTGCGACTTTCGAGAATTGTAAGCTTCGAGGTTCAACTTATAACATGAATACAGTATTGCCTTTTTCATATGAAATGGCTCAACGAATAGGTATGGAATTTGTGCCATTGAAAATCTTCGCCACACTTCAGTAACGAGGAATAACCATGGGCCACCCCTTAATTTTGGCCAGCACTTCGGCCTATCGAAAAGAGCTTTTAGCGAGACTAGAACTCAAGTTCTCTTGTGTTCCTAGTGATTTTGATGAAGAAAGCTTTAACAAAAAAGGGCTTCATCCAAGAGAGCTCTCTCGAGTGCTCTCTCACTCCAAGGGTGAGGCCGTCTCCAAGAAACACCCAAAAAGCGTCATTTTATCTGGAGATCAGGTTTTGGATTTTGAGGGGCAAGTGTTTGGAAAGCCAGGCACAACTAAAGAGGCCTTCCATCAGCTCTCTCAACTGCAAGGAACTGAGCACTCCTTACACACCTCATACACTCTTATCATTCCAAATGAACCAACTCTCGAAAGAACAGTCAGTGCTCGGCTAAAAATGCGTCGGCTCAAAGAAGAAGAAATTCAACGCTATATTGCAAAAGATCAACCCCTAGATTGTTGCGGTGCCTATAAACTGGAAGCACTAGGAGTCACTCTTTTTGAAAGAATTGAATGCGCGGACCATACAAGTATTGTAGGTCTTCCGCTCATGCTTTTGGCCCACGACTTAAGAAAGCTCGATTTTCAAATCCCCTAAAACTTTAAACCCAGCCCTAGACCGTAGAAAGTTCTCGCCGTATCTATCGTTAAGGGACTTTTTTCGACTGCTGAGCTTTGCCAGTTTCGATTAATGAGACCAAAAAGCTGCCAGCGCTTTGAAAAATTATAAAAAATCAAAATTTGGGCATAGGGGGCCCAGTCCGCGCTCCCAATATAGCGAGGCCGCTGCTCTGCAACTTCGGCCGAACCCACTCCATAATAGTAGTCCACAAGATTTTTAGAGTAATAATTCATCCCTGCACCTAAGATCACTTGTAGGGGGGGGCCAAAAAAGAAAAATCGACTCAGACCAACGCGCCCCTCATAACCCTCAGAACGACCCAGGATATCGTGATTAAGACTTAAGTTGAGCTTTAAGCGCAAAGGCATACGAACACTCATCCCCGCACCTAAATGGACGCTTGAATGACGCTCGGACATACCAGAGAGAAAGCTCGAGTCCGAACTCTCATAACCGCCACTAAAATAATCTAGTGTTGTTTCAAAACTCACCAATGAATCACTGGGAAAAGCGTAACTCAAGCCTCGACCTTGAAAAGAAAGACCTCCAAAACGGGCCTGAATAAAAGGAACGGCCAACCACTCTTCTCTCACGCCACGGTACTCACTTTCGCGGAAGCCGCCAAACGCTCCCAGAGTAAAATTTGATTTGTCACGTGGTTGCGCATGTAGGGCCAAGCAATAGCTCCACGCTGTTAGACAGATAAAAGATGAGCTTAAGATTCTGCGAGCTGCCTGGCCTTTTGAGTCTTCCAATGATGCCATCCTTCAGGATTGAGCTTGTTTACAAAACGATCAACCATCTGCATAAACAAGATATTGGCGATCCCTTCTATACGCTTACTCCAATTTTGATGAACACAACGTAAAGACAGAGCATAGCTTGCTTCATCGTAAACTACATGATGCCAAAAGCCAGCCGGTATAAATAAAGTCTCGCCAGGCAAAAGCTCGACATAGTGCCCCTGAGCATTTGAAAGCTTAGGGAATTTTACAATGTCGGGCGTGACTGGGTCGACATAAGATCTAATAGTAAAAGGATGACGGTAAAGATTTGCTCCTTGATCGGGAGCAAAGAGATAAAATCTTTTCTTGCCTGAGAAGGCGGTATGAAAGACGTGAGAGAGGTCGATATCATAATGAAGTTGGGTCACAGAACCTGCAGCACCAAAAAACATAAACATAAAGTTCTTTGAAAAACCATCCATCACGGCAGGAAGCTCAACATCATGTTTAAGCTCAGGGCAGGCCTTTATAATGTTATAGAGAAACATACGAAGAGTTGTTTCTCCCGACTCTATCGCTTGTAAGTAATCCGCAAAACGCATCGTCTCTAAGTTACTCATGTACTTTTTGCCAGGTGTTCCAAAATTGGAGTCGTAAACTTTAACCTCATTATCACCGTAGTGTTGAGTAAAATAATCACGGTTCCACTTATGAAGAGCGGGCCAGTTTTTGGCCAGATCTTTAAAAACGACGGGCCTATTTTGCTTGAGGAATGTTTGTTGGAAATCTTCGCGAGATAAACCTTCGACTCTTTCCACATCTTCATATGAGATTTTGTTTTGTACGGGTTCGTTCATATTAACCTCTCTAATTAAGCCAAGCGTTGGGCCCTACTCATTAAGTCTGCTCGAGCGACGGCCTTTTTGGCAACCTGATTCGCCTCAGTTTCTCCCAGTACAAGCTTCAGGGTATAAAGCATAAAGTCATTAGATTGATCTAAGCTCACTTGCAAACAAGGGTGTAGCTGTAAAGCTAGAGACAAACGCCCTTCCCACTCAAGCGCCGCACAACCAACAGGTAGAACTTGAGAAGCAGGTGGGGCCACGGCCCAAGCTTTAAAGTCTTGATTATCTTTGGTTTGAGATGTTTTATGATATGTCTCTTGCGGCCAAGCGCCCATATTCGAAAAAACTCCAACACCAACATCTTTAATTTTTTTAGCGACCTTACGAGTTCCCTTTAAGCCGACAAAACGGGCCATATTCGTATAAAGCCACGCACCAAAATGAATTTGGTTCTTAAAATACTCTCGAAAATGACTTCGAATTGAAGCCGGAGTCTCCTCATCTTTAAAATTCATGATAATAGAAGCTGCGACATTTCCATAGTCCATCTCTTTACCAACGGCCCCACGCATATTCACTGGACATACCCACTTGCGCTCGCTACCTGGAACCAAAAAGAATTCTTGGGCGGCACTATCAAGCGCCCAACAAAGAAGAGAATTCATTGTTCCTTCACTTTGTATGGCCTGGTCTTTTAGTTGTTTTGTTTGCTCACGGGTCAAAAAAGCGAATACAACGCCCTCTGCTTTTCCTGTTGTATCAATACGATTTTTCCATTGCGTGTCACATTTTTGAGTCAGTTTTATATAGCGCCACAAAAGACCAAGTTTTTTAAACCATGAGACCTTTTCTACTTTCTGCATAACTGGCATACGCTGAAAGTCATATCCTTCTTTTTCAACTAAAAGACGCGTGAATCCACCGACACCATCGTGATACTTGTGATTAATGAGGTGGAAGTCGAGATCTTGACTTTCGTGATCATACTGGGCATAGATGGCATCCATGCACTCACCCATCTCTTCTGCCACTAAAAACTTTAGGCCTGACCAATCGACTTCTTTTGTGGTTTTTATGACATTAGGCATAATCTCTCCGTAGAAAGTGTAGACCAGAGAGCAAAAAGAAGTCAACAAAGCCCAACACAGGTCATATGATAATAAAGATCAATACGCTGCATTGCCTCTTAACTGTTTAAAACTGCGACGAATTCTACGAGGACCTTATGTTAGAACGCACATGCCATTTTATCCAACGCTTCCCCAAAACTTGCCTTACCTTGTCGCTAGTCTTACTTTTTTTGACTGCTCCGGGCTTAATGTACTTCCAGTCACAAAACGATGTCAGGATTTGGTTTAATAAAAATGACCAAAAGATTGAAGTTTTAAATTCCTTTGAGCGCCGCTTCGGTAACGATGAAAGCCTTGTGATTGCGCTCCACCACCCCGACGGACTTTTCACCCCCAAAAGAATGCAGGCCTTAGCCGAAATTACAGAAGAAGCATGGAGGCTTCCTCAAGTCATCCGAGTGGATTCTCTAAAAAATTACAGCCTCGTTGAAAGCTTAGAAGACGAAATTATTATCGAACCTTTTCTCGATAATAGGCAAGACTGGAATCAAGAAGAGCTCAACCAAAAAAAAGAAAAGGCCCTTAACCATGGAACGCTTCCAGGCTATCTCATCTCCAGTGATGCCAAAACAGCTCTCATCTTTGCACGTCTCGCTCCAACGCTAGAAGGTAGCCCCAATTACGAACTCATTATTGATCGTGCAAGAGAGCTGACGCAAAAATATAAAGAAAAAGATGGATTAAAAGTTTACCTTTCGGGGGAAGCGGCGATGAACAATACCTTTAGAGAGGTATCAAACAAGGATATGAAAAAAATCCTCCCTGCGCTGTTTATTATTCTTGTTCTCTCTTTAATATTTATTTTTAGAAGCATAGCGGCCACGCTCCTCCCCCTTTTTATTACCGCAGCAACGATCCTAACAACTCTAGGGGGCGCTTTTTACTTTGGTCTTAAATTCAACAGTATCTTAGGTATTCTGCCAGCGATTTTAATCGCTGTCTCAGTTGCGGACTCTGTTCATATCTTAGTCTCATATTTTCAGTTTAAAGCGAAGGGTCACCATTATAAAATGGCAGCACAGTTATCACTGAAGAAAAACATTATTCCCGTTTTCTTAACTTCAGTAAGTACAATGATGGGTTTCATGAGCCTGACCCTGACAGAACTTATCCCTATTCAACGGCTAGGTCTGCTTGCAGGAGTAGGTTGTCTAGTCGCCTTCATATATTCACTTCTTTTCCTTGGAAGTTTTCTCTACCTCGTAGATCTACCTACTCCTCAATCATTTAAGAATCTTTTTGCTCAAGAGGAAAATCATAACTCCTACTCTCAAAAGCTCACGGCCTTCATTGTAGCAAGGAAGACTGGAATTCTTATATTTTTCAGCCTCATTTCAGTACTCGCGGTTTTTCTCTCAAGCTCAAACACAATAAATTCAAATCCTTTGAGCTATTTCTCTAAAGAGGTCCCGCTAAAAGAGGCCAATGATTTTATTTTAGATAACTTTGGTGGCAATGCAGGTCCAGAACTCATGATTAGAAGTGGCGAGGTCGACGGGATAAAAGATCCTGAGTTTCTCAAGAAAGTAGAGAAGTTCAAAAACTGGTTGGGCACTTTTAAGTTTGTAGATAAAACTATCGACATCGTCGATATTGTCAAAGATATGAACAAATCGCTGCACGCCGGGAACCCTGAGTATTATCGTATTCCCGACTCTCAGAAAAAAGTGGCCGAGCTTTTGTTTCTCTATACCTTAAGCCTGCCTCAGGGAATGGACTTGAATAATAGAATGAGTCTCGATTTTCGAGATATCAGAATGAGTATACTTTGGCAGGTCAAAACATCTGCAAAGTGGGGAGAGATGGTCCAAAGAATTGAGCAAAAGGCAGAAGGATTTGGACTAGATGTTGTTGTCACTGGTAAGACCAACCTCTTTCAAAGTATGATGAGCTATGTCGTCGCAACGTTTTTTAAAAGCATCATTACGGCGTCAGTTCTAGTCTGCCTACTCATGATCATTTTATTTAAATCTGTAAAGATTGGTTTGATTTCCTTGATTCCCAATTTCATTCCCCTCTTTTTAGGTGGGGCCTATATGAAACTGCTGGGACTTCATCTTAATATTGGGACGACTCTTGTCGCCAGTGTCTGTCTTGGAATAGCCGTCGATGACACCATCCACTTCCTCTCAAACTACTACCGTCTTACAACAGAAGAAGGAAAATCTAAAGAGCAAGCAATTGAGAATATTTTTGCTTATACTGGCAATGCTTTATTGATAACGACTGTCATTTTGGTCTCATGTTTTGGACTTTTCATGCTTGGTGACTTTACACCAAATGTTAACTTTGGTCTTTTAAGTGCACTTGTTCTAATCAGTGCACTCATAGTCGACTTCACATTTTTACCGGCCTTACTTTTAACTGGAAAAACAAAGAGGAAAAGTGCTTAGGATTCATCCTTCTTCTTAAAAAAAGTGATGTCTTTTTGTCGTCTGGCCCTTTGTACGCGCCGACCGATATTATTACGTTCGGAAGTTGTTAAGGAAGGCGTATCGATAGAAATTTCCAGACTTCCGACTTTTAGTATATCTCCCAACATGAATTGCGAAGCATACACCCCAGTACCGTTGAGAGAGGAGCCATTTTTTGAACCTAGGTCTTCGTAGTACAACTTGCCATCATCCTCTAACTTAAACTTGCCATGCAAAGAGCTAAGACCTTCATCTTTTATTTGGATATCTGCTTTCACACTGCGGCCAATCGTCTGAGGTTCAGTAATTTTGACTTCCTGTTCCTGATTTTGATGAGAAATCTTTAAAACAACACTCACTGCAACTCCAAGTCAATCATTTCTACTTACTTATTAAGAAGTTTACCTCTTGCTCACGAGGCTTTCAAGACGAATTAAAAGCGAGAAAATAGTTCATAAGGGGTTATTTTAAAATTTTAGAGTGACAAAGAACCAGCACTTAAGTTGATAAGTCTGAACCTAGAAGCCCTGAATAACGCACAGCTATAAAGCCCGCTCTTTTTTTCTTTTGGCCTCGCCAACACCCTTACGCCCGTATGACTTAATGAGAGAAAATCAGTAACAGACACTGTGAGAGTAAATGTATCGAAAGTGCTGAAGAATATCGCGTAAATGCAGAGCCAATTAGTTTCTTCGCTCAGGGAATAAGCGATAGTTATTACTCTGTTGAGTGTGGCAAAAATGTAACATCATAGAGTCTCTTCATCTGGAAGAGACTTCTTTTTGTATCTTGTCACAAAAGGAATAAGCGCCACACTTAGCATCACAATTGTGGCGCCAAAGACACCGTTTAGGTTTAAAAACTCATCAAACAGTAAAACACCAAAGAGCGCACTAAAGACACTTTCACTCAAGAATATCAAACTAACAATATGAGTGGGCGTTCCTTGCTGAGCATAGACTTGGATACTGAACGCCAACATAGAACTAAAAATTGAAACAATTAGGAACCCCGTTAAAGCTGATCCTTTGAAAAGATCTCTCCATTCAAGTAAAGGAGTCAGATCTGTCGGGCCGTTAAAAATATAAGTAAGGCCCGCACCAAATACGGCCATGACAATAATTTGTTGAAAGTTGAAATCTAAAGCATTCTTGCCCTGACCAAAATAATCCACGGCCATAATATGCAAAGAAAAAAAGACCGCAGAGGCAAGTACCCAAGCATCACCATTATTAAAGCTTTTCCAATCTAGGTCACAAAGAAATGCAATACCAACAAGGGCACTAGAAACAAGCGCCCAGTATGTCTTACGATAATGATGAGAATAAAAAATCATTCCAAAAATAGGCGTAAAGATGGCATAAAAAGCCGTTAAAAAACCACTCTTGGCCAAGGTTGTGATTTCAATTCCTATCGTTTGGAGCTGAAGCGCAAGTAACAAGCAAATACCGCAAACAAAAGCACCAAAAGAAATTTTGAATGACTTTCGATAGATTAGAACAGGAGCAGAAAGAATCGCTGCAAAAACAAAACGTAAGCTATTAGACCAAAAAGGATCATAAACATCCAAGGTCCAGCGAGTTCCGACGAAGCCTAGACCCCATATAAAACACGCCAATGTGAGAAGAAAAATTCTTAGCATTTTCGCAGAATAACACGCTGATCAGTGAAATAAAGCCTAAATATGCATGGCGCGATTATCTGTAGCGGCTAGACAAGCTTCCTTGATCGCTTCGGTGAAAGTGGGATGGCCATGACAAATTCGCGCAATATCTTCTGCACTTGCTCGAAACTCCATCGCGACGGCCGCTTCCATAATCATATCGGCACAACGAGGACCGACCATATGTACACCTAAGATTTCATCCGTTTCTTTATGCGCCAAAACTTTTACAAGTCCATCAGTGTCCTCACTTGCGCGGGCCCGACCTAAGGCCTTGAAAGGAAAGCTCCCTGATTTATAAGGGGTTTCGTTATCTTTAAGCTGCTTTTCGGTGTAACCGATTCCAGCGACTTCAGGCCATGTATAGACAATGCCTGGTATTAATAAATGGTTTAAGTGAGGCTTTTGTCCGACAATCGTTTCGGCCACAAAAGTTCCTTCTTCTTCCGCTTTGTGGGCAAGCATCACACCAACAACAACATCGCCAATAGCGTAGATATGAGATTTCTCTGTTGCTAGCTTTTCATTCACGGGGATTCGGCCTTTTTCATCAAGCTCGAGCCCAATTTTATCCAGACCCAGATTATCGGTGTAAGGCTTGCGGCCTACGGCCACCAAACAGTAGTCACCTTCAAGTGTTAGTTCTTCATCTTTTTTATTCGATTTAGCTTTGAGTGTTACGGTTTTACCGTTGTTCTTAACCTCTGTCACGCCATGCGAAAGGTAGAACTCTATTCCCTCTTTTTTAAGCGAACGTTGCAGCTGTTTTCCCATATCATGATCCATAGTAGGAATAATGGAATCAGCATACTCTACGACAGAAACTTTTGAACCAAGCCTTTTATAAACGGATCCCAACTCTAAACCGATAACACCCCCACCAATGACGAGAAGGTGCTCAGGCTTTTCCTTAAGCACGAGAGCTTCAGTTGAAGTAATCACTCGCTCTTTATCAATTTCAACCCCAGGTAGGCCTGCAGGCTTAGAGCCCGTAGCAATAACTATGTTTTTTCCTTTTATCTCTTGCTTCTCATCTCCATCTATCTGCACAGTGTGTTCATCAACGAAACTGCCGTGCCCATGAAAGACTTCAACCTTATTTTTCTTCATCAAATATTGAACACCACCACAGGTATCGCTGACTACGTTCTCAACGCGCTTTTTCATCTTTGAAAAATCGAGTTTTACATCGCCTACATCAATTCCATGGTTTGCATGGGTTTTAACTGTTTGATGATAACGTTCACTTGAGTCCAACCACGCTTTTGAAGGGATACAGCCCACATTCAGGCACGTTCCCCCAAGCGTTGAGTAACGTTCGATAATGGCAGTCTTGAGACCAAGTTGAGCGCATCGAATCGCGCAAACATAGCCGCCCGGACCAGAGCCAATAATAACAACGTCAAACTCTTTCATATTTGATCCTTTTATATTTAAAACTTTAAATATCTAGTAATAAACGAGCAGGATCTTCAATCAGATCCTTTACTCTCTTTAAAAAGCCAACAGATTCACTTCCATCGATAATTCTATGATCATAAGATAGCGCGACATACATCACAGGATGAACAACAACTTCACCGTTGATGGCAATCGGACGCTCAACAATATTATGCATCCCCAAGATAGCGGACTGGGGAATATTGATAATAGGAGTTGAGAGCATGGAACCAAACACACCACCATTAGTGATGGTAAATGTTCCGCCCTGCATTTCATCAATACTTAATTTTCCGTCGCGACCTTTAAGTGCCAATCGCCTAATTTCGCGCTCAATATCTGCAAGTCCAAGATTTTCAGCATTTCTCACAACAGGTACAACTAGTCCTTTTGGAGTAGAAACAGCAATCCCCACGTCTGCATAATCATGATAAACAAGCTCTTCGCCATTTATCTGGGCGTTAACGTTTGGGAACTCTTTCAAAGCCTGTGTACACGCCTTTGTAAAAAAAGACATGAAGCCTAGACCAATCTCATGTTTCTCTTTGAACTGTTCTTTATATTTTTTTCGAAGCTCCATCACTTTATGCATATCAACTTCGTTGAATGTCGTGAGCATTGCTGTCGAATTTTTCGCCTCTGTTAGTTTTGAAGCGATTGTCTTTCTTAAACGGCTCATCTTTTCACGACGTACATTACGTTCCCCACTAGGAGGCGTACTTACTTGGACAGCGTCATCGGACTTCGTGCCATTATTTTTAGAAGAGTCTTTAGGTTTATCTTGAGACTTCTCTTTTTTCTCAGCTGACTGCGCATCAGCTTTTGTAATGCGACCGTCTTTTCCGGTTCCTTTAACATCCTCTGGTTTGATCCCTTTTTCTTCTAAGATTTTTCTGGCCGCGGGAGATGGGTAGTTTTTATCTCCCCCTTCGTCCTCATCTTCTGTCTTTTTTGAAGAGTCTTCTTTTTTATCAGAAGATTCATCTTTCTCAGAGGCTTCTTCCTTTTTAGAACTTCCTTCCTTCGCATCAGTATCCAAACTCCCGATAACTGCACCGATTTCGAGCTCAGCACCTTCCTCGGCGGACTGTTTTAAGACACCAGATGACTCAGCAGGTAATTCAACGGTTGCTTTATCTGATTCTATCTCGCAAATAACATCGCCTTCATTAACGTATTCACCATCTTCTACAAGCCAGGAAGACAAGGTCACTTCACTTATCGATTCCCCAATCGTAGGAATTTTGATTTCAATACTCATTTTTTTATCCTTTCAATTCAAATGCTTTAGTAACTATTTGTTCTTGTTCTTTTGCATGGACACTCGCATAACCATTAGCAGGAGAGGCACTTGATTTACGCGATATACACTTCATATCACCGAAAATCTCTCTCCAGCGCAGCAGGTAAGTCCAGGCCCCCATATTCATAGGTTCCTCTTGAACCCAAACGGCCTCTGCTTTAGGGTATCTCTCCATCACGGCTTTGACTTGGGACTCGACGAGTGGATATATTTGCTCGAGCCTTACGATGGCGACATCTGTTCTTTTATCTTCCTGCTGTTTTTCACGGAGATCGTAATACACTTTACCTGTACAAAAAAGAATACGTTTAACTTTTTTCTCATCCGCATAATTATCGTCAATCACTTCATGGAACTTACCTTCTGTAAAATCTTTGAGTCCTGAGACGCAGCGTGAGTCACGAAGTAAAGACTTAGGTGTAAAGACGACAAGTGGTTTTCTAAAGTTCCAGGCCAGTTGACGTCTAAGAATATGAAAGAAGTTGGCCGGTGTCGTACAATTTGCTATGACCATATTCTCTTCTGCGCAAAGCTGCAGAAATCTTTCGGGTCTCGCATTCGAATGTTCTGGACCAGCTCCTTCATAACCGTGAGGCAAAAGCATTA
>Ga0136604_1000002_pt1 | contig 145751 bp, 152 predicted proteins | sample AntRauFillE10628_FD_104928 | JGI IMG/M metagenome (GOLD analysis project Ga0136604, IMG submission 104928) | Saline lake microbial communities from Rauer Islands, Antarctica - Metagenome Filla E10 #628 | ecosystem: Environmental > Aquatic > Non-marine Saline and Alkaline > Saline | place...
AATAACAATATCTTAAGCCGTTTGGCCCATCTCATAAACTCTTCCAGGTTCGGTGATCCTAGAGAGTCTATCACCGCGGCTAGAGCGCCGCGGGTAAGACTGTAAAAATGATAGGGGTGTTAGTGATCTGATCTCAAATACTTAAGAAAGTCCGAGTCCAAACTCATAATGAACTGAGTTTGCTCTCCAAACACTGTTGAATAAGCTTCCATCGTCCTTAAGAACTCGAAAAACTTAGGCTCTTTACTCAAAGACTTAGTAAAAATGGCAGTGGCCCGTGCTTCTGCTTTCCCTCGGATCTCCCGCGCCTCACGGTAAGCTTCTGACTCAATCTTATTTAAGTCTTTTTGCCTCCGCCCTTCAATTCGCGCACGCTCAGCTTGACCGATAGATCGAATTTTCTGAGCAATCCTCTGCCGTTCCGAAATCATTCTATCGTAAACACTTTCCTCAACAGACTCTTCATAAGAGATTCGTCTCAACTGAACATCAACGAGCTTAATCCCAAACTGAGTCAATTCAGTATCCGCTGACTCCGCAATTTTTAAACTCAGTTGCTCACGTCCGATCTGAATCGGCTCGATGTCACCAAGCACTTCTTCCTCGACAACGACCTCGCCCTTTTTTTCTTTTTCGGCAATTTCTTTTTCTTTGGCAGAAATTCTATCAACAATCGAATTAGAGTTTCTGACGGCCTCAACAAGGTTATGGCCGGAAATAATATCTCTCGTGATTGAATCTAGAATCGTGTCCAGGCGAGATTTCGCACCTTTTTCATTTCTAACCGTTTGGATAAATTTTAAGGCGTCAGTGATTTTCCAACGTGCCGTTGTGTCTACCGTAATAAACTTCTTATCCTTAGTTGGAATTTGATTAGGGTAACCATCCCAAGAGAGGATTCGCTTATCAACATAGCGGACATCGTGAAAAAAAGGTTTTTTCATATGCAGTCCGGCTTTTACAACAGGTTCACCTATGGGCTTACCAAATTCTGTAATGATGGCCTGACGACCTTCTGTCAGAACATAGAAGCTAGACTTTGCTGTAAGTGCGAGCAGAACCAGTACTATAGCTGCAATTGTTTTTTTATTCATTTGTTACTCCCTTTTCCCATGGAATCGAGACCTTTATAGACGGGTAGAAGTCCTTTTATGTCAGGATCCACTAGAGTGAGATTTTTGAAGTCTTTAAAAATATTTTCCATCGTCTCGAGGTACATACGCTTTCTCGTGATTGTTGGGGCCCGTTGGTACTCTTTTAAGAGGGCCTCAAAGCGTTGCACATCACCAAGCGCTCGGTTTACTACCCGCTCAGCAAAACCTTCAGCTTCAGAGATACTTTGCTCGGCCTTACCACGTGCTTCTGGAATAATTTTGTTATATTGTTCTTCAGCTTGGTTGATGACAGTTTCTTGCTCTTGTTTTGCAGCGTTCACTTCATTGAAGGATGGCTTTACACGATCAGGTGGGTTCACATCCTGTAAGCGAACCGAGACGATCATAACGCCCATATCATAGCGCTCAAATACCTCTTGCATTAAGACCTTCGCTTCATCGTTAATTTCGACTCGTCCCGTGGTCAGGATTTGTCCGACAGAGCGGTCTCCAACAACCCTTCTCATGATCGATTCCGAAACATCTCGAATATTTCGGACCGGCTCACTGGTTTGAAAGATAAACTTAAAAGGGTCAGCAATTTGGTACTGCACGGCCCACTCAACATCAGCAACGTTCAAGTCGCCTGTCAACATGAGAGATTCGTCCTTGTAGTCCCGTTTTGAATATTCTGAGCGCCTACCTTGCGTATCACGTGTCCGGTAACCAAACTCCGCTTGAAGCACCTGACGCGTTTTGACCTTAATCACTTCGTCGACTCCAAATGGCAACTTAAAGTGGAGTCCCGGTTGGGCCGTCGTATGGTAGGCGCCAAAACGGATCACAACAGCTTCTTCATCGGGTTCTACTGTGTAATACGATGTTAGCAAAAACCCTACAAGTATAAGTACACCAATACCGGGTACAATAAATCGCATGGCCTTTTTAAAGTCTTGTTTCATTCGTTCTATATCATTTACAAAATCATCGGGTGAAGGCATTCATCCCCCTTTATCACCTAGGAATACTTGATCTAAGCAGTCATTCTAACGGTAGCTTATCGTAATGAACACCACAGTGAGCTCTCTAGACCACTGTTTTTACATTTATCTAGTCTGTTTTTTAGACAATTTTGTTTTATTACGCATTTTTGCCGTCAAGTTTTCTGTATAGGCCGCCGAAAAATTAAACAGTTTACAGGTGAAGCCGATAAGTTCTTTGAACTCGGGCCGTCTTAAAAATATACGATACATAGGTTTCGTACCTAAAAGAATCAGGAGCACGACATGATTAATTGGACAGAAATTAGCAACCTTCACGTAATTGCAAAACTTGAGCAAATTCTCAATGAATGGTTTGGCGTAGAGCAGGTCTATAGCGACCTCCATTACAAAATTCGCAGCTCTCATTTAGAGAAAGATTATAAATTCAAGAGTCCTTTTATGAAGACTGTTATGGGAATGAATCACGGGTACGATCTGATCTGCCAGGACATTGAAAAAGTCACTGATCAACTACAAGACAGTGATGCTCAAGTGATCGTTTTTGAGACATTCTTCAAGCATGTTAAGGCCGTTGTGGCCAAGGTAGATGTTGAAGGTGAATTTCTAGGAACTGTTTTTGCCTGGCCTTTTGTTAAAGATGATATCACTCCAAAAGAAGAGAAAGAGTTGATTGCTCAAATGCAAGAGTGTGGAGCGACAGAGGCTGACGCTCAAAGTGCTGTAAAGGGACTTAACAAGCTAACTCCAAAAGATCTGGGCTACCTTGAAGAACTCGCGGACCTCGTGGCCGACGAAGTTGAAACTTTTCACCTTGAAATCTCTAAGCGTGAAGAGCGTATCCAAGAACTGAACTCTGAACTTGGTGATAAGTACCGCTATCATACGATGATTGGTAAATCTAAAAAGATGCAAGTCGTTTATAGATTGCTTGAAAAAATCGCCGGTTCTGAATCTAGTGTTTTTATCCAAGGTGAAAACGGTACAGGTAAAGAGCTTGTGGCCAAAGCTGTGCATTTTTATTCTCCACGCAAAGACAACCAGTTTCTGGCAGTTAACTGTTCAGCCTTTAATGATAACCTCCTAGACTCAGAACTTTTTGGACACGTAAAAGGTTCATTTACCGGCGCAGTCAAAGATAAAAAAGGTCTTTTTGAAACCGCTAACGGTGGAACTCTTTTCCTAGATGAAATTGGTGACACAAGTCTTTCTATGCAGGTAAAGCTCTTACGCGTTCTCCAAGAGGGGACTTATCTACCAGTTGGAGCCTCATCACCTAGAAAAGCCGACGTCAGAATCATTGCGGCCACGAACAAAAATATTAAAGAAATGATGGCGAAAGGTGAATTCAGAGAAGACCTTTATTATAGAATAAATGTTATCAACGTCGGCCTACCTTCTCTGAGAGAACGGACCGAAGATATTCCACTCCTACTGGAAAACTTTTTGAAAAAGCGTTGTGATGAATCAGGCGTTCCGATGAAAACGTTTTCCAAGAAATGTATGGAAAAACTTCTAGACTACCCGTGGCCTGGTAACGTTAGAGAGCTTGAAAACGAAGTTGAAAGACTTGTTGTTTTGGCCAGTGAAGACAAAATGATCACGCCAGAACTTTTGAGTGCCCGCATACTAGATCATGGGGATTCACAAACTCCTCATGTTACTAGAGGAATCAATACCTCGGGCAGTCTTAAGCAAGCACTTGAGGAACTTGAAGCCTTAATGATCAAAGAAGGACTTAAGCGCTGTAACTTTAATAAGTCTAAGCTTTCAAAAGAACTGGGCGTGAGCCGTGCTAGCTTGATTATGAAAGTTGATAAGTACGGACTTGATAAACGTAAAAAAGCGGCCAACGAGTAAAGACGTTAGTCGCTAGGTTCTTGGGAAAGGAGTTTTTGGGTTCGATCAATAAACCCCTTAAGCTTCCAATCCTGGGGCCCTATAAATTTAGTTAAAGTTTTTCCTGTGCCGGCTTCGAATAAATAAGTCTCTGGCACCTTTACTGTCCCAAATTTTTCTAAACTGCTTCCATCCTCATCAATCGCCACAACAATGTTTTTCGGAAGATCTCGAAGACGTTTCTCAAGAAAGTTTTTTACCTTGAGCGACTCATCGTTTACTGCCAATAGAATGAACTTAACACCTTGGCCCTCAAATTCTTTTGCGAAGTCAACAAACTCGGGGAGCTCTGCTTCACAAGGTGCACACCAAGTTCCCCAGAAATGGACAAAGCCGCCCTTCCACTGACCTTCAAAAAGATTTGCCTGATTAAGGTCTTGATTACTGTACACATCTTGTGCTTCAAACTGCGGTAATTCTCGCAGGATTGGCCTTGCTGCCTCGGCCTCAAGTGCATCAATTTTTTTCTTCTCTACAACTGAGTAAAGTAGAGTAAGAGCAATAACTAATGAGATAGATACAATTTTTGAACTTGCTGACATAAAAAAACCCCCGAGCACGGGGGTTTTATAACCTATGAATAGGTAAATTTCTACGTTATTCGCTCTTAATCAACAAGACAAATATAACTCATTGAAGCATTATCACCAACACGACCATCGGCCATCTTGAGGACTCGTGTATAACCACCATTTCTTTCCTTGAAACGCGGTCCTACATCTGAAAAAAGCTTCTGAACTGCTAGTTTATCATTTAAGCGTGTTTGGGCCAAACGACGGTTAGCAACGGTATCAATTTTTCCCAGAGTGATCAGCTTCTCAACGTAACCTTGAACGGCTTTACACTTAGCGTGTGTCGTTTTGATTTTTCCGTGGTCGATAACTTCGACGGCCAAGTTTCTCAAAAGTGACTTTCTATGGGCGGGAGTTGTCCCGATTCTATATCTTTTTTTCTGATGTCTCATTATTGACTCCTACTTTCCAGCATCGCCTTCGGGCTTATCTTTGAGGTCCTTCATAATAGAGTCGACTTTCATTCCCAGTCCAAGACCCATTGATGTTAGAATTTCCTTAATTTCGTTGAGTGATTTACGGCCAAAGTTTTTGGTTCGTAGCATCTCACCTTCAGTTTTAGAAACGAGCTCATAGATATACTTAATATTAGCATTTTGTAAACAGTTTGCAGATCTTACAGACAATTCAAGTTCCGAAACAGGCTTTAATAAAGCGTTGTTTGTAGGAGTTTGGGTCTGCTGTGGCTTTACACTCTCAACACGAGCGACTTCTTCTTCGTCTTCGAAGTTCAAAAACACTGCAAGTTGATCTCTCAAGATCTTTGCAGAGTAAGCAACGGCATCAGATGGATCAATGCCAGCGTTTGTCCATACTTCGAGACTAAGCTTATCGTAGTCAGTTCTTTTACCAACTCGAGAGTTGGTCACAGTGTAATTCACACGGTGAACAGGTGAAAAAAGCGTGTCGAGGTAGATCCAACCAACAGGAAGATCGTACTCTTCTTTATTGTCAGTCGCCGTGACATAACCTTTACCGCGAGCAACTTGAAGTTCAATTTTAATTGAACCACCAGAAGATACGTTGGCAATCACATGATCAGGATTTAAAACCGTCACGTTATTATGCTCAGAGATATCAGAAGCTTTGACTGGCCCTTCACCTGATTTCTCAAGTGTTAAGACAACGTCTTCTCTCTGAGTCAACTTAAAGCGAACTTCTTTAAGGTTAAGAATAATCTCAGAGACTTCTTCTTTAACATTGTTAATAGTGCCGAATTCATGCTCAACACCATCGATACGAATTGCCACAATCCCAGCACCCTGGAGTGACGAGAGCAAAACACGACGTAAAGAGTTCCCGAGAGTCTGGCCGTAACCTCTCTCGAGTGGCTTAGCGATGAACTTACCGTAATTAGATTTTAGAGAGTCTGTATCTGTCTCGAGTGCTACGGGACGGATCATGCTGCTCCAGTTTTTTTGAATAAATGAATTTACTGACATAGGAAGTACTCCCCTTCAATGGCTTATTATAATCCTTAGACTCTTCTACGCTTTGGTGCTCTACATCCGTTGTGTGGAATAGGGCTTCTATCTGCAACAGATAGAATCTTCATTCCAATCCCCATCAACGCACGGATAGCGTTTTCACGACCAGCACCAGGTCCCTTGACTCGGACGTCAACAGTCGACATACCGTGCTCTTGGGCCCTCTTTGCTGCTTCCACAGAAGCTTGTTGAGCAGCAAATGGAGTCGATTTTTTTGACCCTCTAAAGCCCAACTGACCTGCGCTTGCCCAAGAAACTGCGTTTCCTTGCATATCAGTGAATGTAATGATCGTATTATTAAAGGACGCCTGAATATGGCAAACCCCATGTGAAATATTCTTTTTGACTTTTTTCTTTGTAACTTTCTTAACCATGACTCACCACCTACTTCAATGACTTAACGGATTTTTTACCAGCAATGGCCACAGCTGGACCTTTTCTGGTTCGGGCATTCGTATGCGTTCTTTGTCCACGAACAGGCAAACCTCTTCTGTGACGAACACCGCGATAACAGCCCATATCCTTAAGACGTTTAATATTAAGACCTATTTGACGGCGCAGATCCCCTTCGACATTGTAGTCAGCTTCAAGGATCTTACGAAGAGTATTGGCCTCTTCTTCAGTGACTTCATTTGAGTTTTTATTGTGATCGATTCCCGCTTTTGTGAGCACTTCTTTTGCGACGTACGGGCCAACCCCATAAATATATCGCAAAGCTACACTCACAACTTTATTTCGCGGAATATCAACGCCTAGAATTCTTGCCATAGCTACACTCCTACTATTGTTGTGACTTAATTAACCTTGTCTTTGTTTGTGCTTAGGACTCGCCTTGCAGACGACTCTCAAGATGCCTTTTCTTTTAATCACTTTACAGTTTTTGCACATTGCTTTTACTGAAGCTCTTACTTTCATATTATCACCTATAAGCTGTTTAGCCTTTATCGGCCTTTACTTCTGTACGTTATGCGACCTTTTGTCAGGTCGTATTTACTAATTTCAACCAAAACTTTGTCGCCGGGCAAAATTTTAATAAAATGCATTCTCATCTTGCCGCTAATATGGGCAACGATCGAATGACCATTGAGGAGCTTCACCTTAAACTTTGTGTTTGGCAATAGCTCTGCAACTTCCCCTTCAACTTCAATAACTTCGTTTTGCGCCATAATCCTCAATTTCCACTTTGGTCCTAGCTATATATACGGGCCAGGACGTTAATGCAACCCCACAGGGCATTTCATTCTAATCAATTACCGAGAGCAGCTGCTCCATGACTTCATCAGGAGAGCGTGAAGCATCAACCTTCACAAGGTCCCCTGTTTTATTATAGTATTCAAGCACTGGATCTACTGTAGATTTAAATACATTCAATCTATTCCTGACCGTTTCTTCATTGTCATCTTTACGCTGAATAAGCTCTTCACCAGAGATATCACATTTACCGGGAGTTTTTGGTGGCTTAGTTTTCAAATTGTAGATCTCGCCACTCTTGGGAGCGACACGTCTATTAGTCACTCTTTCAACTATAACCTCTAGGTCAATATCAAAATAGATCGCTATTTTAGAAACGTCTTTGAGCACGACATTATCTAGAAGTTTTGCCTGTTCATAATTTCGGGGGAAGCCGTCAAAAATATATGCATTGTTTTCTAAGTCACAGTTTTTTTTCAAAAGCTCGAGAACTGTATCATCGTCAACGAGATCACCCTTATCCATGACAGACTTAACTTTGTTCCCTAAATCGGAACCTTCATTTATCTCTTTTCTTAGAAGCTCACCTGTCGAAATATGGGTGTAGCCGAGTTTTTCAACTAGCTGAGCTGCTTGAGTTCCCTTTCCAGATCCTGGAGCTCCTAAAAGAATAATCTGTGGCTTCATGTTCTAGAACCTTCGGTTTGATCCGCTGTACTTGCCTTTCGACTTGTGAGACATCTCAAGACGATCAGCATACATAAATGATTGAATATTCATCATGACCCGAATCGACACACTTACTAAAATGAGCATAGCTGTCCCACCGAAGTTTGTATGAGAGCCAGAAATCATACTGGGCAGAATACACACTATGATAAGATACAGAGATCCAAAGAAAGTCATCCTGTTCAGGACGTAGTCGAGGTATTCTTTTGTCTTGGCACCGGGACGTATCCCTGGAACGAAAGCATTATTCTTTTGCAACATCTCTGTGATTTTCTTTGTTTTAAACTGAATAGGGGCGTAAAAATACGTCATATAGACGATCAGGAGGCCAAAAACGATATTGAATAAAAGTTCACCAGGCATTAAAGACTGTTGGACGGTGTCGAGATAAGGCTTGAGAGGGCTATTCTCTGAAACAAAGCTGGTCAATGTAGCCGGAGCCGCTAATAACGATGAAGCTAAAATAGGTGGCATTACTCCACCCGTGTCGACACGTACAGGCAGGGTTTGAGTTCCACCGTAAACGCGATTGTTAACTACTTTTTTAGCGTATTGAACAGGGACACTACGATAGGAACGCTCTATAAATGCGACAACAAAAAACGCGACAAGTATGACGGAAAAGAAGATTAACAAGCTTATGCCAGTCATCTCTCCGTTACGAAAAAGAGTAATCTTTTGAATAACCTCGGAAGGTAGCTGAATCGCTATCCCCGTAAAGATAATGAGTGATACACCATTTTCGAGACCGTATTCAGTGATTCTTTCACCTAGCCATAAAAGGAACATGGTTCCAGCTGCCAGGGTAATCATCGTGGTTAAGCGAAAAAGGAGACCAGGGTCAGGGATCACAGCTGCGCCACCTGACGAGCGGAATCCTTCAAATACAGCGGCCATACCGTAGCCCTGAATACAACAAAGGACAACCGTTGCGTATCTTGTCCATTTCTGGATTTTCTTCTGGCCTTCAGAATCTTCTTGAAGTTCTGCAACTTGAGGTATGACCTCTCCCAAGAGATTAAAAATAATAGAAGTTGTAATATAGGGCATAATACCGAGGGCCAGAACAGAAAACCTGTAAAATGACCCACCACTAAAAGTGTTGATGAGATCAAATAGGCCCCCACCGGAGTCTGAAAAGTGTGATGCCAGCGCCGCTGCGTCTACACCAGGAACAGGCACTTGTGCGACCATTCGGAAGACAATAAGTAGGAGTACTGTGAAAAAAATCTTTTTCTTAAGCTCTTCAAGCTTTCCTTGAGCAATTGCCATCCCTAAAAATCCTCTTTAACGCTGTCTATTTAATTTCGCCACCAGCTGTTTTTACAGCTTCTGCGGCAGACTTTGAAAACTTATCAATACTAACAAAAGTTAACGCTTTTGAAAGTTTTCCGTTAGCAAGAACTTTAATTGGACGCTTCTTTTGTATACCCTTGAGAAGTCCTTTTTCAATTAAGAGCTCACGGGTTACTTCACCTGAGTCAAACTTGTTCTCAATGTCGGACAAGCTCAATTCGGCATAAACCTTTTTGAACGGAGCATTAGAAAAGCCTCTTTTTGGAAGTTTCATATAAAGAGGTAAGGCGCCGCCTTCAAAACCAGTTCTGACACCTGCGCCAGCTCTGGCTTTTTGCCCTTTATGCCCTTTACCGGCTTGAGTACCTTGACCAGAACCCTGTCCTCGACCAATTCTTTTAATATTTTTGTGTGCGCCACGTGGGCTCGAGATATTGTTTAGCGTTAACATAACTTAATCCTCATCTTTTGATGATGTTCTTTATTACTATTCTTTTATATCAAGGAGGTGAATTGCCTTCTTGATCATGCCTCGCACGGACGGAGTATTTTCTAACGTACTTGAAGACCCTGTTTTACGAAGACCAAGACCTTTAACTCTTGCCTTCATCTTCTCTGTACATCCAATCGTGCTTTTTTTCAATGTCACTGTAATTGTTTTTGCAGTCATAATTGCCTCTGGGTACTACTTATTGTTTAATGCGAAAGCCTTTTGATTCTTTACCGCGTATTTCAGCGACTTGCTCCAATGAACGAAGTTGCTTGAGGGCCTGAAAAGTTGCCTTCACGATATTGTGCGGGTTATTTCCACGAAGTGACTTCGTCAAAACGTCTCTCACTCCTGCAAGTTCCATAATAGAACGACATGCACCAGCAGCTTTAACACCAGTACCTTCTGCAGCAGGCTTAAAAAGAATTTTTCCAGCATCATACTCTCCGAGAGTGATATGAGGAATTGTTCCACCATCGAGAGGCACCTTAATCATGCTTTTTTGCGCAGCTTGAGTTGCCTTACGGATGGCCTCTGGTACTTCTTTCGCTTTACCAAGACCAAAACCGACTTTGCCTTTTTTGTCGCCAACAATCATTAATGCAGAGAATGAAAATCTACGTCCACCCTTAACAACCTTAGCAACACGGTTTACAGCAACAACGCGCTCTTCAAAGTCGGGCGCTGCGATCTGTTGCTTCTTACGTGGAGCCGGAGCCTTCTTTCGAGGAGCTTTCTTCGCTTCTTTAGCTTCTACTTGCTCTCCAGAGTCTTGCTCCGTAGCTTCAACTTTAGTTTCTTCTTTTTTAGTTTCTTCAGTCATAGAATTCCTCAGTCCTTAAACGCGAACGCCGTTTTCTCTAATCGTGTCAACAATTGTCGCCATGATTCCCGTGTACCTGTAGCCCGCACGATCAAAAACAGCGGACTCGACCTTATTTTCTTTAAGTTTGTTGGCCACAGCTGCACCGACAACTTTAGCCCCCTCTTTGGAAGCTTTAGCTTCAACACCATTTTTGCCATAAGTTTGTACAACAAAGAGTGTCTTGCCTTCGGCATCGTCGATGACCTGGACACTAAGGTGCTTGTTTGAACGGAATGCACAGATACGTGGTCTTTCAGCAGACCCTTCCACTTTCTTACGAATTGAGAGACGTCTTCTGTAGCGCCTCTTGTCCGAATCTACCTTAATTTTTGCAATATTTTTTCTCATATGGACTCCACACTCTAGATGGCATCACCATCATCATAAAGCACTAGTTATTATTTACCGCCGGTTTTACCAGCTTTTCTTGTAATCACTTCATCAATGTACTTAACACCTTTACCTTTATATGGCTCTGGTTTTCTCATTGATCTAATTTTCGCAGCAGCAAAACCAACAAGTTCTTTGTCGCTTCCACTAATATCGATAACGTTTTTCGTCACCTTTGCTTCGATTCCTTCAGGTAACTTGTATTCAATAGGATGTGAATAACCCAAGTTAAGCGTAAGAGTCGTTCCGCTTACGCTGGCTTTATAACCGACACCATTAAATTCAAGTGTCTTTGTAAAACCTTGAGAAACACCATGAATCATATTGCTTATGAGTGTTCTAGTAGTTCCCCACATTGCACGGCTCTTCATTGAATCACTCTGAGGAGTTACAACCACGGTCTTATCTTTCATTTCAATGTTTACTAAATTAGCAAACGTATATTCAAGGTTTCCCTTGGGCCCCTTGACGGTCACATTAAGTCCATCAACTTTGACATCGACTTTCTCAGGGATCTCTACGGGCATTTTTCCAATTCTTGACATGACTAGCTCCTACCAAATCGTACAGACGACTTCGCCGCCTACTTTTCTTTTCTTGGCCTCACGATCCGAGAGAAGTCCTTGTGATGTTGAAATCACTGACGTCCCTAGACCACTAATAACGCGAGGAATCTCTTTGTAACCACGATACTGACGCAAGCCTGGGCGAGAGTATCTTTTAAGGCCGACGATAGCGTCGTCTTTCAAGAGAACTTTTATTTTAATATCACTTTTTGTCTTCGCAACAATCTTGAATGAACGGATGAAACCTTCATCTTTTAAGACTTTACAAACCCCGGCCTTCATTTTACTGGCAGGGAACTCAACACGGTCTTGTCCAGCATGAATCGCGTTACGAATTCTTGTCAACATATCTGAAATTGGATCGGTCATCATAATTATAAACTCCTACTAACTACCAGCTAGACTTGGTTACACCAGGGATCATCCCTTGAAGGGCAAGTTCTCTAAAAGCAAGTCTAGAGAGCTTGAATGTTCTAATAAAAGCGCGTGGTCTTCCAGTGAGCTCGCAGCGGTTTCTAACGCGCACAGGGCTCGCGTTTCTTGGAATCCTCTGAAGCTGCAATTGTGCTTCAAACCGTTCATCCTCAGGAAGGTTCATATCCATAACCTTCGCTTTCAGCTCATGTCTCTTCTTGTTATACTTCTGAGAGAGCTTTTTTCTTTTTTCGTTACTTACTTTTTTTGCTAAACGTGCCATGCGCTATCCTCAATTCCATTTTTATATTATTTTTTAAAAGGCATCCCAAAAAGAGATAAAAGCTCTCTTCCTTCGTCGTTATTTTCAGCTGTCGTGACAATTGAAATCCCAATGCCGCGGATCTTATCAATCTTATCGTAGTTAATCTCCGGAAAGATAATCTGCTCTTTAATACCGAGAGTATAATTACCACGTCCATCAAAGGCTTTTGCAGAGACGCCACGAAAGTCTTTTACTCTAGGGAGTGAAACAGAGACTAGGCGGTCCAAAAATTCGTACATTCTCGTTCCACGCAATGTAACACTAGCACCCAATGGCATACCTTCGCGTACCTTAAAGGAGGCAATCGACTTCTTAGCACGAGCAACTACTGGCTTTTGACCACTTATTGCTGCCAAGTCTTCCATAATGCTGTCGACAACTTTAGCGTTCGTGACCGCATCACGAGTACAGCAGTTAAGCACAATCTTTTCTACCTTAGGAACCATGTGGACGTTCTTGTAGTTGTACTTTTTCATTAAGCTCGGCTTAACATCTGCTTTGTATTTTTCGTAAAATCTACTCATCTTATCCCTCGATCTCTACTTAAAGCTCAGACCCGCACGAAACTGCGACTCTTACTCTTTTACCGTTTCTATCTTCAATACGGACTCTTGTTGGCTTTTTTGTTTTTGGGCTCATGAGAGAAACATTGCTCACATGAACGGGGTTCGTTTTTTCAATAATTCCACCGTTTGGGTTTTCCTGTGTGGCACGAACAGCTTTTTTCACTATGTTCACACCTTGAACAACAACCTTTGATGTTTTTCTATTAATAGAAACAACAGCGCCTGTCTTGCCTTTGTCTTTACCAGCGAGAATCATCACTTCATCATTAACTTTTAGCTTTTGCATAATATTATCCTCTCTGCCTTACAATACTTCAGGGGCCAACGAGCAGATTTTTGTAAAGTTACGTCCGCGAAGTTCGCGAGCAACAGGTCCAAAAATACGTGTTCCCACTGGCTCATTGTTGTTGTTCAAAATAACTGCGCTATTTTTATCAAAACGAATATAAGATCCGTCTTCTCTACGCAATGGATAAGTCGTTCGAACGATAACCGCTTTCTTGACTTCACCTTTTTTAATTTTTCCACCGGGCAGTGCTGTCTGTACGGCCACAACCACGATGTCTCCAAGGCCAGCTGTCATTCTTTTCGAACCACCAAGGACTTTTACACACTTGACTACTCGGGCTCCCGAGTTATCTGCGATTTCTAATTTACTTTGCATCTGTATCATGGCTATTTCTCCACCTGGTCTACTTTACGTTTTATTTAACACTAACGAGTTGCCACTTCTTAAGCTTAGAAAAAGGCTTCGATTCAATAATCGTCACACGATCGCCGTTCTTCGCTACTTGCTCTTCATCATGAGCGTGATAGTTTTTAGTTTTGTTAACAAACTTGCTATAGTCGAGGTCTTTAAACCTACGAGTCACATTAACAACAATTGTGTTGCTGTTTTTTGTGCTAACAACGACGCCTTCAAGCTTTCTTTTGTAACCTTTTTCTTTAATTCTCATGACTAAGCACCTTTAGAGTTTGTTTTTTCTAGGGCCGTTTTTTGTGTCAACAGCCGAGCTATGTTTTTCTTAGCAATTTTTAAAGTGTGAGGCTTTTCAACCGCTCCTGTCGCGGCCTTTTGCATACGAATATTGAAAAGCTCCACTCTTATACTTTGGACTTTGGCATCAATTGCCTTGCTGTCCATATCTTTGATTTCTTCTTGTTTTAAACCAGCCATTTTTTTATCCTCACTTCTGCATTTAACCAAATTAGGCTTCAGCAGACTCTCTTTTTACAATTCGTGTCTTCACCGGAAGCTTATAACACGCTAGCCTTAAAGCGTCTTTACTCAAGTCTGTATCTGTATGAGAGATCTCAAACAAAATACGTCCCGGCTTAACTACAGCAACCCATGAATCTGGAGAACCTTTACCTTTCCCCATACGAACTTCAGCAGGCTTTTTTGTCAGAGACTTATCTGGAAAAATTTTAATCCAGACGTTCCCGCCCCGCTTGATTTTACGAGTCATTGCAATACGAGCAGCTTCAATTTGTCTATTCGTAATATAACCACATGAGGTTGCTTGTATAGCGTATTCACCAAAAGTGATAGTATTTCCACGATAGGCTTTTCCTTTCATTCTGCCTTTCTGCTGCTTACGCCATTTTATTTTCTTCGGACTTAACATCTTAAACCTCTACAGGTACATATTTTCAACTATTTATAGATCTCGCCTTTATAAACCCAAACCTTCACACCTATAACTCCGTATTGTGTGTAGGCTTCTGCCGTATTATAATCAATATCAGCACGAAGAGTATGAAGCGGGACTTTTCTCTCTGAGTAACCTTCGACTCGCGCCATTTCAGCTCCACCTAGTCGGCCAGCTGTTCTCACACGAATCCCTTTTACGCCGGCACGAAAAGCCGACTGCATAACTTTCTTCATCGCTCTTCTAAAAGCAACACGCTTCTCTAGTTGTGAAGCAATATTTTCAGCAATCAATTTTGCATCAGCGTCAGGTCTCTTTACTTCTGCAATATTAAAGATGAGTGAACCGCGCGTAAGGTTTTTAAGGTCATTGCGGATCTTTTCGATGCCAGTACCTTTTTTACCAATCGCAACACCAGGCTTAGCCGTATAAACAGTCACTTTCACCTGATCAGAAGTTCTTGAGATCTCCGTACTCGACACAGAAGCATTTTTCATATTTTTTTCGATATACTTACGTATAGCAAGATCTTCATGAAGAGCTGTGGCGTAGGTATCCTTGGCATACCAGTTAGAGTGCCAAGTTTTAATGTATCCTAGTCTAAAGCCGTATGGATGTACTTTTTGTCCCATTCTTCCTTCCTATTTTTCAGTCAGCTGAACTGTCACATGGCTTGATCTTTTTCTAACTCTGAAAGCACGGCCTTGAGCACGTGGTTGAACACGCTTTAGGGTCGGGCCTCCATCAGCAAAAACTTTACCAATGACAAGGTTGTCGATATCATATTTATCGCTTTCGTTTGCGATTGTCAGTCCACTATTGATGAGTTTTGTAAGCATAAGAGCGATTTCTTTTTTCTCACAAAATCTCAAAATCTTAAGGGCCTCTGACGCAGGTTTATTGCGTACGAGGTCGCATACTTGACGCACCTTGCGAGGCGCAACACCAACTCTCGAATTTTTTACTGTAATGGCCATACCAGCCTCTCCTTAACAACGAATATTTCGCTTATTTCTTACCTTTCTTATCTGCACCATGACCATTGTATGTACGAGTCAAGGCGAACTCTCCGAGCTTATGTCCGATCATGTTGTCTGTGACATAAACGGGGATAAATTTTTTCCCGTTATGAACAGCAAATGTACAACCAATAAACTCAGGGATAATTGTTGATCGACGTGACCAAGTCTTAATAACTTTCCCTGATTTCGTCTCATCACCTTCTAGCAATAGAGCTTTTCTTACGAGGTGCTCGTCAACAAAAGGACCTTTTTTTAGTGAACGTGACATCCTTTACTCTCCCTACTTCTTACGTCTTCTTACGATGAAGCTATCTGTACGCTTATTTTTTCTAGTTTTGTAACCTTTAGTTGGCATGCCCCAAGGGGTCACTGGGTGACGTCCACCTGAAGTTCTACCTTCACCACCACCGTGCGGGTGATCAACCGGGTTCATCACAACACCACGAACAGATGGTCTAAAACCGAGCTTTCTCTTCTTACCGGCTTTCCCAATTGATACTTTTTCGTGGTCAAGGTTACCAACTTGACCAATCGTTGCACGACAATCAAGTTTTACATTTCTAAGTTCACCGGATGGCATGCGTAAAAGACAAGATTTGCCTTCCTTTGCCATAACCTGGACATATGAACCAGCAGATCGAGCGATTTGTCCACCTGCACCAGGGTATAATTCAACATTATGAACCAAAGTCCCAACTGGAACATCTTTTAACAACTTTGAGTTCCCAACTTTAATGTCAGCATCTGTAGAGGCAATAATAGTATCACCTTCTTTAAGACCTAACGGCGCTAAAATATAAGTTCGTTCCCCATCAGCATAAGCAATAAGTGCGATATTACATGTCCTGTTTGGATCGTAAGCAATACCTTGAACCTTCGCAGGGATATCGGTTTTATTTCTTTTAAAATCAATAGTCCTGTACTGCTGCTTAACGCCACCGCCTCGGTGACGAACTGTAATTCGTCCGGCGTTGTTACGCCCTGCTTGTGACTTTTGGCTTGAAAGCAATGACTTGACAACTTTTAGGCCTTTAGTGAGCTCTCCGCTATCGAGAATTCTCATCTGCCTAAGTGTAGGGGTCGTCGGTTTAAATTTTTTGATACCCATATATTCCTCTTAACTTAAGTTTAAGACTTATATTCCTTTAAAAAACTCAATCTTCTGTCCTTGCTCTAATTGAACAAAGGCTTTTTTACTTTTAGAAGTCCGGCTTACCGAACTTCCGACTCGCTTGAGCTTTCCAGGTAAAATATTTGTTTTTACGTTTAGCACCTTTACGTCATAAAGCTTCTCAACGGCCATTTTGATCTGATTTTTATTGGCCTTAAGATCGACTTTAAAACCATAACGGTTTTCTTTGTCGCTCTTCATGGAACTTTTTTCTGTAATAAGAGGGCTAATAAGTACTTGTTCTAGCTGGGCCATAACTTACACCATTTTGTTAAGCAATGCTTCCATTGCTTTCTTTTCTATTACGAGGTTTTCAAACTTAAGAGCTTCATAAACGCTAAAACCTTCAACGCCCATGCCTTTTCCATACTGTAGATTCTTAACTGCTCTTAAGGCCATTGAATCTTTCTTTTCAGTGACAACCAATGCTGGAAGGAGTCCCTTACCGTTTAAGAGAGTATGCATCTCTTTGGTCTTACCTGAACTCGGAAGCGTTTCAACCACCGTGAGCTTTCCTGCTTGCAGCTTATCAGCAATCACGGATTGAATCGCACGTATCATCATCTTTTTATTAACTTTTTGCTCATACGATCTTGGCGTTGGGCCAAAAGCAGTACCACCACCAGGCATAAGAGGTGATCTTATTGAACCTTGTCGTGCACGCCCTGTTCCTTTTTGCTTAAAAGGTTTCGCGCCGCCACCACTTACTAAACCTTTCGTCTTTGTGCTGGCATTCCCTTGACGTCTGCCAGCAAGAGTCGCTTTAACAACCTGGTGTACCGCAGGAACTTTGATTTGTTCTGGAGTCAACTCTACTTGAGTAGTAAGTTGACCTGCATTTTCAAATTTTTCATTAAGTACGTTTATTTCAGCCATGTTCTCTTTCCTTCCTCTTAAGCTTTCTTGAGGGCCTTCGCGATTCTTACAAAACCATTTTTAGGTCCTGGCACGGCCCCTTTTAGCAAGAGGTAACCTTTATCTTCGTTAACTTCTACGACCATTAAGTTTTGAACTGTCTTTTGGTCAGTTCCCATATGTCCCGGCATCTTCTTTTGTTTATATACGCGGCCAGGTGTTGCAGAACAACCAATTGAGCCTGTACTTCTGTGGAGATGAGAGCCATGTGTTGCAGGTCCGCCAGCAAAGTTGTGTCTCTTGATGACACCTTGAAAACCTTTACCTTTAGAGATTCCGGTTACGTCAATATATGTAGAAGGAGTGAAGCCGGCCACCGAGATTTGTTTTCCAAGTGCGGAGGCATCAGTGGTGTCAGTCTTAACTTCTGCAAAGCGTGCAACGGCTTTATCAAGTTGAGCTTTCTTAGACTTTCCAAGATGGGCTTTCGTGACGAGCTTGTCACGTTTTTGATAATAACCGAGCTGATAGGCTTCGTAGCCATCTGCTGCTTTCGTTTTAACTTGAGTTACATAGTTAGGGATAAGCTTAATCACTGTCACTGGGACGTGGTTTCCTTCTTTGTCGAAAATTCTGGTCATACCAGCTTTCTGTCCATAAAAGGCGTTAAGCTCGAGCTTTTGATTTCCAGCTTCTGCAGATACAGTTTCGTTTTCTGCAGCTGTTGTTTCTTCTGCCATCGGTCCTCCACAGCATCACCCTGACCCCAGGGATGCGTGCATGGGTTAATATTGATACGACTTAATTTCTTAAGTCATGTCTTCGTACTAGTATTTAATCTCTACGTCAACACCTGAAGACAGGTCTAACTTCATGAGGCTGTCGACGGTTTGTTGCGTAGGATCGACAATGTCGATCAATCTTTTGTGCGTTCTCATCTCAAACTGCTCACGAGACTTCTTATCCACGTGAGGAGATCTAAGCACTGTAAACTTGTTTATTTCTGTCGGTAAAGGAATCGGTCCGGCTACACGGGCACCCGTTTCTTTTGCCGTTTGAACAATCTCATTTACTGAGTTATCCAAAAGTTTATGATCGTAAGCTCTAAGTTTAATTCTCAATCTTGTTGCTTTCATTTTTGACACATTCCTTTAAATTTACTGAAACAGCTTTTTATTTTTTATAGGGCCCAATGTCAAGTATTAATGCCCATGTTTTTTTTTGCATACCCAATTTTTTCATCGTTTTAAATAAAAATTCCTCTTTTTTCCAAAATCTCTTTGGCCATCTCGTGAGAGAGTGACTCATAGTGATCAAAAGTCATTGAGTAATTTGCTCGACCTTGTGATTTCGATCTTAAGTCAGTGCTGTAGCCAAACATCTCTGATAACGGGACCTTGGCAGCAATTAAGTCTTTGTTCTGCTTAGCACCCATAGATGAAACCTGTCCTCTTTTTGTATTTATGTCGGAAATAACATCGCCGGTGTAATCTCCAGGGGTTAAAACTTCAAGGGCCATGATTGGCTCGAGAAGTTTTAGGCCGGCTTTTTGACAAGCCTGCCTAAACGCGTTGGATGCAGCAATAGAATAGGCCACTTCGGCTGACTCATCCTCGTTATATTTAGCTTCCAGGATCGTAACCTTGATATTAATAAAAGGATATCCGGCCAAAAGTCCCCCTGGAGCAGTATCTCGTAAACTTCTTTCAATTGAATCAATGAACTCCTGTGGAAGCTCCTTCTTAGTGACTTTGCTTTCGACCTCTATTCCCGCTTGCTCATCACAAGGCTCAACCTGCAAAAGAACGTGGCCAAACTGCATCTTTCCACCGTTTTCTTTGTGAAATGACTCTTCAGCTTTTGCTATTCCCTTGATGCTTTCACGGTAAGAGACTTGTGGCTTCCCGACACGAACACCAACTTTAAACTCTCGCAGGAGACGGTCAGATATGATCTCTAGGTGAAGCTCACCCATACCATAGATCAATAGTTGACCGGTTTCTGTGTTATTTTTGTATTGAAATGAGGGGTCTTCTGACTTGAGTTGGTCCAGAGAGACCATAAGTTTTTTTTCATCTGCCGCAGTTTTAGGCTCAATGGCCACGGAAATCACAGTCTCCGGAAACTCCATCAGGTCAAAAACAATTTGCTGTTTTTCCGCACAAAGAGTTTCACCTGTAGTTGTGAACTTTAGACCGGCCAAGGCCACAATATCGCCTGCGCAAGCAGTCTCGACTTCCGTTCTTTTATTCGCATGCATGCGAAGGATCTTATTAAGTCGCTCTCTCTTGCCTTTCAGAGGATTCATCACGTTTTGACCAACTTTGACCGTTCCGGAGTAAATTCGGATATAAGTCAAAGAGCCGACAAATGGATCTGAAGAGATCTTGAACGCCAAAGCGCTGAAAGGCTCGTCTCGATCGGGTTTGCGAGTGTCTTTTTTATCAAAATCTTTGGCCATGTGACCTTTAACTTCTCCTCGATCTAGAGGTGAAGGCAAATAGTCTACGACGGCGTCAAGTAAAGGCTGCACACCTTTATTTTTAAAAGCAGACCCGCAAAGGATGGGGACAAACTCTTTATTAAGTGTGGCATCTCTTATGATTTTTTTAATTTTCGCTACCGGTATTTCTTCACCGCTTAAATATAGTTCAGCAAAGTCATCATCAAAATCTGCGAGCGTCTCAAGGAGTTCCTCGCGTGCCATCTCTGCATCTTCCATTAGATCTTTCGGAATATCGCCCTTAATGACTTTGGCCCCGAGGTCATCATCATTGTAAGTAAGACCTCGCATTTCGACCAAATCGATCATGCCTCGAAAATTATCTTCTTTTCCGATAGGCCTTTGAATGGCCGCTGCTGTTTTATCTAATTTCTCTCGTATCTCTTGGATGCAATTATCGAAATCTGATCCAACACGATCCATCTTGTTTACAAAAGCTATCCGAGGAACGCCATAACGGTCAGCCTGGGCCCAGACAGTTTCGGACTGAGGTTCGACTCCGGAGACAGCATCGAAGACTCCGACAGCTCCGTCTAAGACACGCAGAGATCTTTCTACTTCGATCGTGAAGTCAACATGACCAGGAGTATCAATAATGTTGATTTCACATGGGCCCCAAGCACAAGTTGTGGCGGCCGAAGTAATCGTAATCCCCCTCTCTTGTTCTTGGACCATCCAGTCCATCGTCGCGGCGCCATCGTGAACTTCACCAATCTTGTGACTTTTGCCGCTATAATAGAGAACACGCTCGGTTGTCGTTGTTTTCCCGGCGTCAATATGGGCCATAATCCCAATGTTTCGAATGTTATCTAAGCTGATTCGTGCGGCCATAACCTACTCTTTGGCGCCTCACAGGGCCTCAACAAAAAAAAGGCTTCTTCAGTTGTAAAACTCAAGAAGCCCCATATAAATACAGTTTAATTTCTTACCACTTAAGGTGAGCAAATGCCTTGTTGGCCTCGGCCATTTTATAGACATCTTCTCTTTTCTTAACAGCTCCACCACGTCCGTTAGCAGCGTCAACAATCTCGTCAGCTAAACGTTGAACCATAGTTTTACCTGCGCGATTTTTTGCATAATCACGTAACCAGCGAAGGGCCAACGACTGCCGACGGGCAGGTCTTACTTCAACAGGAATTTGATAAGTGGCTCCACCAATACGACGTGACTTTACTTCAACGGCCGGCTTGATGTTAGTGAGGGCTTTTTTGTACATTTTGAGAGGCTCTTCGCCTGTTTTTTTCTCAACTTCTTCAAGAGCTCCGTAAAAGATTCTTTCAGCAGTTGATTTTTTACCGCCAGTCATAAGACTATTGATCGTTTTTGTGACCACAATATCTTGATAACGTGGATCTGGAAGGACTTTTCTTGGGGTTGCTCTATGTTTTCTACTCATAACTTTCCTCGCTTCACCCATCTCTTAATTGAGAAGGATTACTCTGTGAAGTCCAAAGTGCGGATCATCACAGTGCATTATTAATAAACTTTATTTTTTAGGCTTCTTGCAACCGTACTTTGAACGACGCTGACCTCTTTTATCAACACCAGAAGCATCGAGAGCACCACGAACTGTGTGGTAACGAACACCTGGAAGGTCTTTAACACGCCCACCACGGACAAGAACAATTGAGTGCTCTTGTAAGTTGTGACCTTCACCACCAATATATGATGAAACTTCAAAGCCACTCGTCAACTTAACACGACAAACCTTTCTCATTGCCGAGTTCGGCTTTTTAGGTGTTGTTGTATAAACACGGACACAAACACCACGTCTTTGAGGACATGATTTTAAGGCCGGCGCTTTTGTCTTTTCATACTTATCAACGCGACCATTTCTAATTAACTGGTTAATCGTAGGCATTCTAATGCTCCCTTCAAATCCACTTCTACAAATCTGCTAGCTAGTCGATTTAGCACATCAATCTAGCTAGCACAAGTTTTTATTAAATATTGAGCGTAACAGAATCCTCTGCCAACGCCTCTCCTTCATCTGCAACTACCGCATCAAAGTCTCTGTATCTTGAAATACCAGTACCTGCAGGTATCAAGCGTCCCATAATAACGTTTTCTTTGAGACCTCTGAGCTGATCAGCTTTTCCTTCTAGGGCCGCTTGTGTCAAGACTTTCGTTGTCTCTTGAAACGATGCCGCAGAAATAAAAGATTCTGTCGTCAATGAAGCCTTCGTGATGCCCAGTAGTAAAGGCCGCCCTTCAGCAGGCTCTTCATTGAGAGAAATCAACTCTTCATTTACGGCCATGAGCTCCATCTTTGTAGCTGTATCACCAACAACAAACTGAGAATCCCCTGAAGCAGTTATTTCAACCTTTTTCAACATCTGACTCACGATAACTTCAATGTGCTTGTCATCGATTTTCACACCCTGAAGGCGGTAAACTTCTTGAATCTCATCCACAATATACTTAGCAAGGGCCTTAATCCCCATAACTCTAAGAATGTCGTGAGGGTTAGAAGGACCATCCATAATTGGCTCACCAGCACGGATATAGTCACCTTCATTAACAATCACATAGCGGCCTTTTGGCACACTATAAGTTACCGACTCCGTACCATCATCAGGCTTCACAACAATTCTTCTGTTGCCTCGAAGCTCAGGACCAAACTCAATTGTTCCTGAAACATCTGAAATCTGGGCCGCATTGGCGGGCTTTCGAGCTTCAAAAAGTTCAGCAACTCTTGGAAGGCCACCAGTAATATCTTTTGTTTTTGTCGTTTCACGTGCAACTTTTGAAATCGGTTGACCAGCTTTGATCTCATTTCCGTCTTGAACGATGATATTTGCACCAGTTTGAATTCGGTACGTCGCTTGTCGCTTTGTTCCCGGAATGATCAATGGCTTACCAGCCTCATCAACAACCGTTACCCGCGGCTGCAAAGATGGATCTTTAGATTCCATGACAACTTTATTTGTTAGACCAGTCACAGCGTCGACTTGTTCAATAACTGTTGAGCCTACAATTAAGTCTTCGTATTTAATTGTCCCAGAAACTTCTGCAAGAATAGGAATTGAGAACGGGTCCCATTCAATAATCTTATCACCAACAGAAACCTCATCTGCATCAACATAGAAGAGCTTGGCACCATAAACGGCTGGGTAACGCTCTTTTTCAACGCCTCTGTTGTCTTTAATGACAACTTCACCAGTTTTGTTCATGATGATCATTGTGCCATCATCTGTTGTTGCGTAGTTAACATTGTCGAGGTGTACAACACCAGCAGTCTTGATTTCAGTTTTATTAACTTGAGCACCTGCGGTGGCAGTACCACCAACGTGGAATGTTCTCATCGTTAGCTGTGTACCTGGTTCACCGATCGACTGAGCGGCAATAACACCGACAGTTTCACCAACACTTACTCGCGTCCCACGAGCTAGGTCACGGCCAAAACATGAAGCACAGAAACCATACTTTTCATCACATGTTAAAACTGAGCGAACTTTAATTTGGTCAATTTCGTGTTCTTTTAGCCCGTCCATGTCTTTTTCAGTCAGCATGTAGTTACGTGGAAAAATTTCATTACCATCAACATCTGTAATCGGTTGAACAGTTACACGTCCCATCGCTCTTTCACCAACATGCTCCGCGATTTCACCACTCTCAATACGAGACGTAAGGAGAATACCATCAGTACTTCCACAGTCTTCGTTACGGATGATTCCATCTTGAGCAACATCAACCAAACGGCGAGTTAGGTAACCAGAGTTGGCCGTCTTAAGGGCCGTATCAGCTAGACCTTTACGAGCACCGTGAGTCGAAGCGAAATACTGAAGAACCGAGAGTCCCTCTCTAAAGTTTGAGGTAATCGGAGTTTCAATAATTTCACCTGATGGCTTGGCCATAAGACCACGCATACCGGCCAACTGTCTCATCTGAGCAGTTGAACCACGAGCGCCGGAGTCGGCCATCATAAACAGAGAGTTAAAAGAAGGAGCCTTAAGCTCTTTTTCATCTTTACTAGGGTTCTCTGGGACAAAAGTATCAGTCGAAATTCTTTCGATCATTACTTTCGTTAATTTTTCATTGGTCTGGGCCCACACATCAACGATCTTGTTATAGCGCTCACCATTTGTAATTGAACCTTCGTTGTATTCTTCTGTAATCTGAGCAACCTCATGGTGGGCCTGATCAAGAATTTCAACTTTTTCAGTTGGGATCGTCATATCGTGAACGTTAATAGAAATACCAGCTTTCGTGGCATTGTCATAACCGAGTCTCATAAGAGAATCAGCAAGTATAACAGTGTCTTTCTCTGTACCGACCCTATAAGCGAGGTCAATAAGCTTACCTAGGGCCTTCTTATCAAGCACCTTATTGATATCTTTATAAGAAAGGCATTCTGGAACAGCATCGTAAACGAAAGTTCGCCCGACAGTTGTTTCAATCATCTCACCATTTAAACGCACATAGATTGGCGCTTGAAGGTGAAGGTTGCCAGAGTGATAAGCAAACTGCGCCTCTTCCTTACTTGAAAAGGTCTGGTTGTAACCACGGGCGTATGGACGAATTCTCGTCATATAGTAAAGCCCAAGAACAATATCTTGAGACGGAACGATAATCGGGGCACCGTCTTTTGGAGACAGGATGTTGTTTGTCGACATTGCGAGAATACGACATTCTACCTGAGCCTCTAAAGAGAGTGGGAGGTGAACGGCCATCTGGTCACCGTCAAAGTCAGCGTTGAAGGCCGTACAAACGAGCGGGTGAAGCTGGATAGCTTTACCTTCGATAAGGACTGGCTCAAAACCCTGAATACCGAGACGGTGAAGAGTTGGCGCACGGTTAAGAAGTACTGGGTGCTCTTGCACGACGTCTTCTAAGATGTTCCAAACTTCTTCTTTTTGCTGGTCTACCATTCTTTTAGCGACTTTGATTGTCGTACAGTGACCTTTTTCAATAAGTTTGTTGTAGATAAATGGTTTGAAAAGCTCTAGGGCCATTTGCTTTGGGATACCACATTGGTGAAGCCTCAATGAAGGACCAACAACAATAACAGAACGACCAGAATAATCGACACGTTTACCTAGTAAGTTTTGGCGAAATCGACCCTGCTTACCTTTGAGCATGTCAGAAAGTGAGCGAAGAGGTCTTTTGTTTGCGCCAGTAAAAACTTTTCCACGTCGGCCATTATCAAAGAGGGCATCGACGGCTTCTTGAAGCATTCTTTTTTCGTTACGAATAATAATTTCTGGAGCATTGAGCTCTTTAAGACGCTTGAGACGGTTGTTTCTGTTGATGACACGACGATAAAGGTCGTTTAAGTCAGAAGTTGCAAAACGACCAGCTTCTAGAGGAACTAGTGGTCTAAGATCTGGTGGCAATACTGGAATAACATCCATCATAAACCACTCAGGCTGGTTGTCAGATTTTAAAATTGATTCAACAACTTTAAGTCGTTTGACAATTTTTGCTCTCGCCATTTCAGTCGTGACGCTTTGTAGTCCACGGCGTAACTCTTTATTGTCTTGGTTAAGGTCAATTTTCTTGAGTAACTCAAGAACAGTTTCACCACCCATGCTCGCTTCAAAATCAACACCTTGCTCTTTAAGCTCTTGGTATTGTTGCTCAGAAATAACACGTCCAACATCAAGGCCGCCTTCAACATCAGTTGTAGCGGAAGCAGTGACAATATATGCTTCGTAGTAAAGGACTTTTTCAAGCTCTTTAAGTGTTAAGCTTAAAAGAGCACCTAAACGTGAAGGGAGAGATCTTAAAAACCAAATATGGGCAACAGGAGCCGCGAGCTCAATATGTCCACAACGTTCACGACGTACTTTTGAAAGAGTGACTTCAACGCCACATTTTTCGCAGACAACGCCTCTGTGCTTCATTCTTTTGTATTTACCACAGATACATTCGTAGTCCTTTATAGGACCAAAAATTTTGGCGCAAAAGAGTCCATCGCGCTCAGGCTTAAAAGTTCTGTAGTTGATAGTTTCTGGCTTTTTGACTTCTCCAAAAGACCATTCACGGATCGTGTCTGGTGAGGCCATTTTTATTGAAACGGCTTCGACACTGATGGGATCTTTAGGCTTATCAAAAAAGTTGAGCAAATCTTTCATATTCTAACCTCGTAAGTAAAGGGGGAACATGTCCCCCTTTGCTCTAGCTAAGTGTTTCTTCTTCGTTATTTTCTTCGAGCTTCACATCTAAACAGAGGGCCTGGAGCTCTCTGATAAGAACGTTAAAAGACTCCGGAAGTCCTGGTTCAAGAACTTGCTCTCCTTTGACGATTGACTCGTACATACGAGTTCTACCAATCACGTCGTCAGACTTGACTGTGAGAAACTCTTGAAGAGTGTAAGCTGCACCATAGGCTTCAAGTGCCCAAACTTCCATTTCCCCGAGACGCTGACCACCAAACTGAGCTTTACCGCCCAATGGTTGCTGTGTCACGAGAGAATAAGGACCGGTTGAACGAGCATGGAGCTTTTCATCAACAAGGTGGTGAAGTTTCAAGATATACATGATCCCAACGGTGACATCTTCTGAGAAAGCATCGCCAGTCATTCCATCAAATAAAGTCGTTTTCCCGGATCGATCGAGTTCGGCCAGCTCTAGCATATCTTCTATATGCTCTTCTTTGGCGCCATCAAACACTTTCGTTGAGAAACGAACACCAGTAGAAAGCTGTTCTGCAACTTCTTTAACTTTTTGATCGCTGGCCTTCTTTAACCAGTTCTTAACGTCTTCAGTTTGATAGATCTTATAAATATAATCTTTGAGCTCATGGACCTTGACCTGATCTTCTAGCATTTCTTTAAACTTCTCTCCCAGACCACGTGCGGCCCAACCGAGGTGAAGTTCTAAGAGCTGTCCAATATTCATCCGCGATGGAACACCAAGAGGATTCAAAACAACTTCAACAGGAGTTCCGTCTGCAAGGTATGGCATATCTTCGACTGGAAGAACGTTTGAAATAACACCCTTGTTACCGTGTCGCCCGGCCATTTTATCACCCGCCTGAAGCTTACGCTTAATGGCGACGTAAATGACAACCTTTTTAATAACACCAGGAGGAAGCTCGTCACCTCTGTGAAGCATTGCAATTTCATCGTTGGCCTTTTGGCGAACGCGGTTAATTCTGTTTCTGATATCAGCAAAGTATTCGCCAAGCTTTTCTTCTTCCTCAGGCTTAAGTGGCAAATAACCAATAAGCTCGAATGGAATTTGGGAAAGTGCTTCAGATGTAATCTCCGCACCCTTGGCCAAAAGTTCAGTTGAACCATCTTCTGAAACTAGTTTATCTGTTGTCTGCGAGCCCTTGAGCATATCCGCGATCTTTAGGATTGCAGATGTCTGAATTGCTCTAATTTCAATGCGCTCATCCCGACGAATAAGAGTTGTTTCGTGATCAATAATATCCTTTGATCGTGAATCAAGCTCTACACCTTCACGGGTATAGACTTTAGCATCAATGACAGTTCCTCTTACAGATGAAGGAGCACGTAAAGACGTATCTTTAACATCTCCAGCTTTGTCACCAAAGATGGCCTTGAGAAGTTTTTCTTCAGGAGAAAGCTGAGTCTCTCCTTTTGGTGTAATTTTACCGACAAGAATATCGCCCGTTTTAATCACAGCGCCAACTCTAACAATACCGGCTTCGTCGAGATCTTTAAGAGCTTCTTCACTTACGTTAGGAATATCTCTCGTGATCTCTTCTTTACCTAGTTTTGTGTCGCGGGCCTCAACTTCATAGCTTTCGATATGAATTGAAGTGAACTTATCTTCGGCAAGAAGGCTTTCACTAATAAGGATAGAGTCCTCATAGTTGTAACCACCCCATGGCATGAAGGCCACAAGTGAATTCTGCCCAACGGCGAGGTCACCTAAGTGAGTCCCAGGACCGTCAGCGATAACCGTGCCTTTTGTCACACGATCGCCTTCTTTAACTAGGGCCCTTTGGTTTTTACAGGTGTTTTGGTTGGTTCGCTGATACTTAACAAGCTTATAAATATCGACGCCCGAATCGCCATCTTTAACTTTTTCTCGTTGAATAACAATTCTGTTTGAATCGACAAAGATCACTTTGCCGCCTTCTTTCGCGAAAAGAATGGCACCAGAGTCACGTGCAACAATGGCTTCAGTTCCGGTCCCAACAAATGGTGCATCTGTTTTTAAAACAGGTACCGCTTGTCGCATCATGTTTGATCCCATCAAAGCACGGTTAGCATCGTCGTGCTCAAGAAAAGGAATCAAAGATGTTGCAATCGAAATCATTTGTGTAGGAGACACGTCCATAAGTTGAACTGAATCACTATTTACAAGAGCAAATTCACCGGAGTCACGGGCAGCAACAAACTCGCCCTCGACTTTACCATTCTGAATGTATTCTTCTTTAATTTGGGCAATGACTTTTCCTTCTTCCTCGAAAGCAGTGTAGTACTTAGTCTGTCCAATAGACTTGTCTTCATTGACAACCTGGTAAGGTGTCTCAATGAAACCATATTCTGAAACTCGTGCATAAGTTGCTAATGAAGTAATAAGACCAATGTTTGGTCCCTCTGGTGTCTCAACAGGACACATACGACCGTAGTGAGTACTATGAACGTCGCGGACTTCAAAGCCAGCGCGTTCACGTGTTAAACCACCCGGGCCAAGCGCCGAAAGGCGTCTTTTGTGAGTCACTTCTGAAAGTGGATTCGTTTGATCCATGAACTGAGAGAGCTGTGAAGAACCAAAAAATTCTTTGACAGCTGCAGCAACAGGCTTCTGGTTTACAAGATCGTATGGCATCATTGTATCAATTTCTTGGATGGCCATTCTTTCTTTAACGGCCCTTTCCATTCTGACGAGCCCAACTCGAAATTGATTTTCTAGAAGTTCACCAACAGCACGAACACGACGGTTACCAAGGTGGTCAATATCGTCGACTTTACCCTTTCCGTTGTTCAGTTCAACAAGGTAAGTAGCAGTTCTTACGATGTCTTCCTTAGTCAATACTGTTTGATCAACAGGGACATTCATCCCAAATTTATAGTTAATTTTCATACGCCCAACCTTTGAAAGGTCATAGCGTGTAGGATCAAAAAAGAGGCTGTTAAAGAGTTGCTCTGAAGCTTCTAGAGTTGGAGGTTCACCAGGGCGAAGCCTTTCAAAAACTTTTACAAGGGCCTCTTCTCTAGTATCTGTTTTATCAAGAAGCAGTGTATTTCTAATTTGATCACCATAATTGATCATATCAATATAAAGACATTCAACTTCATTAATCCCGGCGGCACCTAGTTCTTGAATCTTGGCCTCTGATAATGGCTCGTTAGCAAGACAAAGAACTTCACCTGTAGATTCATCAAAAATGTCATCAGCAACGACCTTCCCGATTACATCTTCAAGTGTTGTTTCAATTTCTGTAACGCCAGCTTCTTCCATCTTGCGGGCAGAGACTTTAGTAAACTTTTTTCCCTTCTTAACAAGCGGCTTACCTGACTTATCAAGAATATCTGAGGCAGCTCGAGTTCCAATTAAAAGACTAGGGTCGAGCTCTCTCGTAAAAGTCCCTTTCTTACCAAACTTCACCTTCTCAATTTTGTAGAACATATGAAGTAGTTCTGTCGTCGAGTAACCCATGGCCTTAAGGACCACTGTTGCATGTAACTTTCTTTTTCTATCGATACGAGCAAAAAGAACATTTTTATGGTCGAATTCAAAATCTAGCCATGAACCGCGATGTGGAATAATTCTAGCTGAGTAAAGAAGTTTACCAGAAGAGTGTTTTTTACCGCTGTCGTGCTCGAAGACGATACCTGGAGAACGGTGGAGTTGAGAAACAATCACTCGCTCTGTACCGTTGTAAACAAAGGATCCGGTCTCGGCCATCAATGGGATGTTACCAAGATACACTTCTTGTTCTTTAACAGATGAAACAGTCCTTTGCTCATTACCATCTTTGTCTACGTTAACTTCATAGAAAACGAGGCGTACGACGACTTTGAGTGGTGCTTCATAGGAAAGACCACGCTCACGGCATTCTTTCTCTGTGTATTTAGGTTGTTCCAAAGAGTAACTAACGAACTCTAGGGATACAGTTTTATTAAAATCATGAATCGGAAAAACGGACTTAAACACGGCTTGTAAGCCAGTGTCTTCACGTTTTGCCGGTGGCACATCTCTTTGTAAAAATTCTTCATAAGAATTTACTTGGAGGCGCATGAGGGGTGGAGTATCGAGAACCACCGGGGCAGTTGAAAAGTTTTTTCGATACCACTCATTCGGCGAAAATACCTGGGTCATTGGGAGCTCCCTCTTGTAGTGACTTAAAAGGCTTCTTCTTTTGATAATCGCAGGAAGTTGGCCCTAATATAAACTATGTGCAAACACAAACGCAAAAAGGCGTGAGGGCGCACATTGCACCTCACACCTTACAATCTTTGCTATTAAGCTGAAGGCAAATTACTTAAGCTCAACTTTGGCACCTGCAGCTTCAAGCTTTTTCTTGATTTCTTCTGCTTCTGCTTTCTCAACGCCTTCTTTAAGAGGCTTAGGAGCACCTTCAACGAGCTCTTTAGCTTCTTTAAGGCCGAGTCCAGTGATACCACGAACTTCTTTAATTACGTTAATTTTCTTAGCGCCAGCTTCGGCTAGAACAACAGTAAATTCTGTTTGCTCTTCCGCAGCTTCGCCTGCAGCAGCGCCACCGGCAACAGCGACAGGTGCAGCAGAAACACCAAATTTTTCTTCAAGTTCCTTAACGAGGTTAGCTACCTCTAGGACTGACATTGCAGATATATGTTCAATTAGTTGATCGTTTGTTATGGCCATGATGTTCTCCTTATAAATTCAAAAAATATATTTAGTTTTATTCGTTTGTTTCGTCTTTTGGCTCTTCAACTGCAACTTGCTCCGTCGCTTCTTCCGTAGAACCGCTTCCCTTTTGCTCTTGCACAGCATAAAGCACACGTGCCAATGCAGAAATTGGTGCATTGAAAGTAGCAAGAAGAGTTCCAAGCATCTCGTCACGAGACGGAAGATCAGCAAGCTGCTTTAAATCAGCGATGCTGAGTTCAGTTCCATCAAGGATACCTGCTTTAAACTCAACGATTTCATGATCTTTTGAAGCATTTTTTAAGCACTTCGCAACAGCGGCTGCATCATCGTAAGCAACAGCGACTGCGTGAGGTCCTTTTAAATCCTTCAACATACCTTCAGCAGGTGTTCCTGCCCCAGCTCTAGTAAGCAATGTGTTACGGGCAATTATCACTTTGCCGTTTGCTTCCCTGACGTTCTTTCTAATCTCAACTGAATCATTGGAACTAATCCCAATAATGTTGGTTAAAAAGACCGCTTTAGCCTTATCGAAATCTCCTTTGAGACCTTCGACAATGCTTTCTTTTTGCGCTCTATCTAACATATATCCTCCTATACTTTGGAGGGCAGATTTCAGGCAGGATTTCTAGACTTTCGTCAACCGACCTTCTTCAACCCCATTTGAGCTTACTTTCCTACACTAAATGCTACGGAAGCATCAACTTTAACCCCTGGTCCCATTGTCGTGCTAACAGTCAGAGACTTAAGGTAAGTTCCCTTCGCACTGACTGGCTTCGCCTTAACGATGGCCGACACGATGGCGTTGAAGTTTTCCCGTAAACGAGCGTCTTCAAAAGACTTTTTCCCGATAGGTACGTGAATAATACCGTTCTTTTCTGTTCGGTATTCCACTTTACCGGCTTTTTGTTCAGTGACTGCTTTAGCAACATCAGTTGTCACAGTTCCTAGCTTTGGGTTTGGCATAAGACCACGTGGTCCAAGGACCCGACCAATTCGACCAAGCTTCCCCATCATGTCTGGAGAGGCGATCACTCGATCAAAATCGAGCCAGCCACCGGCAATCTTAGCTACGATGTCGTCGCCGCCTACAAAGTCAGCTCCAGCCTCTTCAGCTGCTTTAAGATTTTCACCTGAAGTGATGACGCAAACTCTGACTTCCTTTCCTGTCCCGGCCGGCATAGCGATGGCACCACGAATCATCTGATCCGCATGTCTTGGATCAACGCCCAAACGAAAGGCGAGATCAACAGTTTCGTCAAACTTTGCAAATGCAACGTCTTTAACGAGCTTAATTGCTTCTTCTACGGGGTAAGCTTTACCGGCATCAACTTGTGCGACTGCTTCTGCATATTTTTTTGATTGTTTTTTCATAGTTTTATATCCTCTCGGTACAAGCGACTTTTCGTCTCCCGTGAATCAAATGATAATTTAGTAATCGAGTTTTAATCCCATTGAACGAATAGAGCCTTCAATCGTTCTCATCCCTGCAGCTTCGTCTGCGGCGGTGAGATCCGGCTTCTTCGTCTCTACAATTTCTTTCACGATGTTCTCAGAGACTTTGCCTGCAACCTCAGAACCTGGCTTTTGAGAGCCTCTCTTCAGCTTCAGCTTTGTCTTAAGAAGATAAGACGCTGGAGGCGTCTTCGTAACGAAAGAAAAAGATCTATCAGAATATACCGTAATGATTGTAGGTAGAATCATTCCTGAGTCTTTTTGCGTTTTCGCATTAAAAGCCTTACAGAACTCCATAATATTGACACCTTTTTGCCCTAAGGCAGGTCCAATTGGAGGTGAAGGGTTGGCTTTCCCCGCTTCAATTTGCAGCTTAATAAAGCCTGTGACTTTCTTGGCCATAATAACTCCTGCGATCTTTTAAGATCTACCAACTATATTTATGAAACTTTCTCAACCTGAGTGAAATCGAGTTCAACTGGTGTTGGTCTTCCAAAAATTGAAACATTCACTCGGATCTTACCTTTTTCGTTAACTGCTTCAACAGTTCCGACAAATGAAGCAAATGGGCCTTCAATCACCTTCACTGATTCACCTTCAATAAAGCTTACGCTAGTACGTGGCTTCTTGAAGCCCTCTTCCGCTTGATTCGTCATGTACGCAGCTTCTTCATCGCTGATAGGAGCTGGTCTTTCAAGCGTTCCGCCTACAAACCCTGTAATCTTTTCTGTGTTTTTGACGAGGTGCCATGTCCTATCATTCATAATCATCTTTATCAAGACATAGCCGGGGAAATACTTCTTTTTAATTTTTCTCTTCTTCCCGTTGGCATTTGTAACTACGGTCTCTTCCGGAACCATGATCTCGCCGAAGAATTCAGTCAGCTGATGATTCACAATTCTATCGCGTAGGAGCTTCTGAACTTTATTTTCCATACCAGTCATCGCCTTAGCGATGTACCACTTCATATCCGGGTGGTCTGGCTTCTTTTGTTGCTCTTCTGCGCCCTCTTCTGTCACTTGGTCGACTTCGGGATTTTGCTCATTTTCATTTACTTCATTCATTACTCTGTCCTCGTATTTTAATTTAGTGCAACGGTCTAGTAGAGAAGCTCTAGTAAGGTTCTAGCAGCATAGTCCACGATGACAAAGAATCCACTCACAATAGAAAGCCCTACAACTAGGCCCATTGTAACTTTTAATATCGTATCTTTATCAGGCCATACGACTTTTACTAATTCGGCGAAGACCTCATTAAGATGAGCATGAGCACTGCGATTCTTGAAAATACTGAGAAATACGACAACACCCACAACAATTCCCGCACCTTGCACTGTCAGAAGATAGTTTGGCACGTAGGCTTCGAGGTCAAACCACTCGCCCATTTGCTGCAGAAACTGAATTGAAACGTAACCAGAGATAACGCTCACAACAGCAATAAATGCGTTGATCCACTTTTGGCTATCTTCGCTTTTGACTAAAGACATAAACTTCCTTTGGGGGACGTATATAAGCATGTTTAAACAATGTAAAGGTCATATCCTTATGCGATAATTTTTTTGTACTGTCTAGCTTTTTTTTGCAGCGATGGCGCTTAGCGTTGCTCACAAGGAGGTTTTGGCGAAAAAAAAAGGGCCGGTTGCATTATTCTAAGATTGTGCCCAGTGCACGCAGTGGCATTCGCCTTCCCAAGAAGATTTCTATTGCTCTATTCGACTGGCGCTCGCGCTGAGTACAAATAGTGCAGTGGACTGTTTGACGCGATGGCGGGCGCAGAGGGACTCGAACCCCCAACCTACTGATTTGGAATCAGCCGCTCTACCAATTAGAGCTATACGCCCATAGGGTGTGAAGGTGTACGAATTTACAGAAAAACATTCGATTCGTATAGAAAAAGTTTTCCAGTAAAATCGCCGCTGCCGGCTCCTGCCTCTCGCGGCATACCGTCCATCCTGGACATAAAAAAGGGCCGGATAACCGGCCCTCTTAATTAAATAACTTTCTTATTTAAATCTTACTCAACGATTTCAGAAACTGTTCCGGCACCGATCGTACGGCCACCTTCACGAATCGCAAACTTAAGACCTTTTTCCATGGCAATTGGAGCGATCAATTCAACATCAAATGATGTGTTGTCACCAGGCATAACCATTTCGACGTCTGCAGGAAGAGTAATTGAACCAGTCACGTCAGTTGTACGGAAGTAAAACTGTGGACGGTAACCTTTAAAAATTGGAGTGTGGCGTCCACCTTCGTCTTTAGAAAGGATATAAACTTCACACTTAAATTTCGCATGTGGAGTCACTGTACCAGGCTTAATTAAACACTGACCGCGCTCAACATCTTCTCTTTTTGTCCCACGAAGAAGAAGACCAACGTTGTCCCCAGCTTCACCTCTATCAAGAAGCTTACGAAACATTTCAACGCCAGTAACAGTCGTTTTAGTTGTCGGACGGATACCAATCATTTCAATTTCTTCGTTAATCTTAACGATACCACGCTCAATACGGCCAGTTACAACAGTACCACGGCCAGAGATTGAGAAAACGTCTTCAACAGGCATCAAGAAAGGCTTCTCAATGTCACGTGCTGGAGTTGGGATGTAAGAGTCAACGTGCTCCATGAGCTCTAGGATTTTTTCTTTACCGATTTTATCATCGTCGTCACCCTTTCTTTCAGTAACAGCTAGGGCAGAACCTGTAGTTATAGGAATATCGTCACCAGGAAAATCATAGCTAGAAAGAAGCTCACGGATTTCCATTTCAACGAGCTCAAGAAGTTCTTCGTCATCAACTTGGTCAACTTTATTTAAGAAAACAACGATAGCTGGAACACCAACCTGACGAGCAAGAAGAATGTGCTCACGAGTTTGTGGCATTGGTCCGTCAGCAGCAGAACAAACGAGAATCGCACCGTCCATCTGAGCAGCACCAGTAATCATGTTTTTTACGTAGTCAGCGTGACCTGGGCAGTCGACGTGAGCGTAGTGACGCTTGTCTGTTTCGTACTCAACGTGAGCTGAGTTAATTGTGATACCACGTGACTTTTCCTCTGGAGTCGAATCGATCTCTGCATAAGCTTTTGCAGCTCCACCGAATTTCTCTGCCATCGTCAATGTAATCGCAGCAGTTAGAGTTGTCTTTCCGTGGTCGACGTGACCAATGGTCCCAATGTTTACGTGTGGTTTACTTCGATCAAATGTTTCTTTGGCCATGACATGGTCTCCTTATAGTAAAGAAAAGCTTAACTATTTGTTTCTTTATAACTTTTATAATTTTGAGTCAACACAGTATCGTTGATAATCTTTTTACTGACAAGACAAAAAACGCTCAACAGGCCCGGTTTTAACTGCCGTAATGGAGCTTACGGCGGGAATCGAACCCGCGACCTCTCCCTTACCAAGGGAGTGCTCTACCGCTGAGCCACGTAAGCCAAGATCCCCAAAACAAACCCTCTCAAACTAAAAAGGAGCTTGCTTGCCACAAAGCTCCTTAGAAGTTTTGAGAAAATGGAGCGGGCGACGCGATTCGAACGCGCGACATCCAGCTTGGAAGGCTGGCACTCTACCAACTGAGTTACACCCGCTAAGGCTTTAATGGTGGCGAGTGATGGATTTGAACCATCGTAGGGCGGACCCGACAGATTTACAGTCTGTTGCCTTTGACCACTCGGCCAACTCGCCAGCACACTACTTATAATCTTATGGAGCTGGCTATAGGATTCGAACCTACGACCGCCGGTTTACAAAACCGATGCTCTACCAACTGAGCTAAGCCAGCTAAACACTCCTTATAAGTTGAGTTGATTTTTATAAACGCATCGTTCATTAAAATCAAGCTTTATTTCATTTCCTAGTTACGAAAATAACGATCCATGGCCACCGCGGCAGCGACGGAAACATTTAGAGATTTTATTTTGCCTTGAGATTCTAGGGCCACAGTGCTTTTCAGCACACGTTTCACCGCATATGAGAGCCCCATATCCTCCGCTCCCAAGACGAGACACAAACCTTTCGACTCGGTCATATTTTCTGGCGCGCCGGTCTCGTGTTCAGATAAACCCAAACAATTCACCCCCAAACTCTGCAGCTTTGAGATGATTTTAGGCAAAGAGCCACATTTAACGATAGGTAAATGCTCACTTGCTCCGCTGGCCAACCGATGAAAGTTCGGTCCCGTCCCAAAACTTCCTTTGGTAGAAACTAATACGGCATCGACACCAAAAAACGCCGCCGTTCTTAAAATGGCCGCACCGTTGTGAGCATCGCTCACCTGATCCAACGCTAAAATTTTAATTCCCGGTGCAATCCTTTCAAAAAGCCAGGAGGGATCATTCTCTGGTAGAGCTGATGTCAGCAAAAAAAGATTTGAAGGGACACGAAAATAGTTAAAGCCGAATTCTTGATATAATTTTTTCGCCGTTTCTTGGACCTCGTGAGATCCCATCAGCTTAATTTCTACATCAAACTTTGAAGCATCAACAGACGTTCTTTTTTGAAGATCTGCGAGTCCTTCTTTGGTGGCGTAAATCTGGTACTGAATTCTCTGGTTATTATTCAGGGCCTCCGCAACACTGGGAAGCCCTACGACGAGATCTCTTTCATTCATGATAAACCATCCAAAACTTCCTTCACCTTAACGACGAGTTCCTCTGAAGAAACTTTTAAAACCTCTCCCGTTCTTCTAATACGGATCTCGAGCATTTGATCTTTATCAAAATCACGATCACCTAAAACCACTTGAATAGGAAGTCCTAGAAGTTCGGCATCTTTGAACTTAAATCCAGGTCCAGCATTGCGGTCATCAAAAATAACCTCATGTCCTTGCTCACACAAGGTCTCGTAAAATTTTTCAACCCTTTCGCGGTTTTCGCTAGATTTACCTATATGAATAAGATGTATGTGATAAGGGGCCAGGGCCATAGGCCAGATAATTCCTTTCTCATCATGGTTTTGCTCTATCGCTGCAGCAGCTACCCGAGTAATACCAATCCCATAACACCCCATTAACGGAGCTTTTGTTTTTCCATTTTGATCTAAAATTTTCACGTCCAAAGCCTTGGTATATTTGTCACCAAGTTGGAAAATATGACCAACCTCTATGCCTCTTTTAATAACGACGTGAGATTTCTTGTCAGGCCCTAGGTCATTAGCACGGGCCAATCTCAAGTCGACCGGAGTGAACTGTTCCATGTCACGTTTTGGAGAAAAGTTTTTGAGGTGGACATCAACTTTATTGCCACCCACAACATAAGCCCTTTCAGTGTTGACTGCTTGGTCAAACAAAATGTTTATTTTGGACTCGAGACGAGCAGGACCGACAAAGCCTTTAACTAGGCCTAACTGAGATATTTCATTATCTGTGGCCGCCAAAAGATGATCACAAGCTAAATAGTTTTTCAGTTTCAGCTCGTTGAGCTGATCATCACCAATCAATAATACCAAATGAAAATCTTCTTTATCACCAGTGACCGATTTATAAACCAAAGACTTTAAGCTCTCGTTAGTTGGGCACTTGAGAAATTGGCAAACATCGTCGATCGTCTGCATTGCGGGAGTTTTAACTTCTTCCATTTCAGAAGAGAGCTCTGAGCCCACTTGATCGGCCCGGTAAGTGACGGCCTTTTCAATATTGGCCGCATAATTTGTTGTCTCACAGTAAATCAATTCGTCTTCGCCGGTTTGAGCTAAAACTTGAAACTCGTGGGTTTGGGAATCACTCGTGCCCATGGCGCCAGCGTCAGCTTCAACAACACTAAAGTTTAGGCCCATACGCTGAAAGATCCGCTCATAGGCCCGGTAAAGCTGTTGATAAACTTCATCCAGACATTTTTTATCCATATGAAAACTGTAGGCGTCTTTCATCGTAAATTCGCGCCCACGCATAAGCCCAAAGCGCGGCCTAATTTCATCGCGAAATTTGGTATTAATTTGATACAAAGTTAGAGGTAACTCTTTATAGGACTTCACTGTTTTTCTAAAAATATCAGTCACGCTCTCTTCATTGGTTGGACTAATGCATAAGTCGCGCTCGGCCTTATCTTTGAACTTCAGCATCTCGCCGCCCATGCTTGCCCAGCGTCCAGATTCCTGCCACAACTCTCCGGGAGTCACGACAGTCATCAGCAGCTCGTGAGCATCAGCGCGGTCCATTTCTTCACGGACAATTTGCTCGATCTTTCGGATAGTCCGGTAACCCATTGGAAGATAATTATAGAGACCAGCTCCAGACTTATGGACTAGGCCTGCACGGATCATTAAACGATGGGATGGAATTTCAGCATCAGCAGGAACTTCTTTGTAAGTCTGCCAAAAACCTCGGCTCAGACGCATATAAACCTCTCAGAGGCGGCTGCCGGCTCCTGCCTCTCGCCGCATACCATCCATCCTGGATATATAATTACTATTCCTCTATTTGCCTTAAGAATTGTCATGAGGCCAGTGGTTCTTAGTGAAAAGCCGGAACCATCACGCTGGGAAGTTCAAAAGCTTCAACCGCTTCTTTGGCCAACGATGAAGCAGAAACAACCTGATAGGCCGAAGGAGTTTCAAGAAGTTTTCGGCACAGAAGGTTATGAAGGTTGTGACCAGACTTGTATGTGGTGATCTTACCGGCGATCTCGTAACCTAAAAGACCGAAGTCTCCAACGGTATCGAGGATCTTGTGGCGGACGAACTCATCTTCAAAGCGTAAACCATCTGGATTCATCACTTTAAAGTCATCTAGGACGATGGCGTTATCAAGGGAGCCACCTTTAATGAGCCCTTTTCTTTTGAGCATGTCGACATCGCGAAGCAGGCCAAAAGTACGGGCACGAGAAATTTCTTTGATATAATTTTCGCAGCTAAATTCGAAGACTTTTCTTTGCTCGCGAATTTTCGAGTGAGCAAAGACGATCGTTGAATCGATCACTAAGCGGCTGCTGGGCTCTATTCTTGCCCACTTATCTTCAACTTTTACTTCGACGGGCTCGAGAACCACGAGGAATTTTTTTGAGCTATTAAGTGTGGAAATTCCAGTTTCTTTTAAAAGAAAAACAAAAGAAGCGCCAGATCCATCCATGATGGGAACTTCTGGGCCATCGATTTCACAAAAAACGTTATCAATTCCAAGACCGTAAAAAACACTTAAAAGGTGTTCCACTGTGTGCACGGCATTTGTTCCCTCACCGAGGGTTGTATTATTTTCTGTTGCGCCCACGGTCACGGCAGATGCTTTTAATTCTTCTGCATCTTTTAAGTCCGTACGCTTAAATCTGATTCCTGTATCGGCTTCGGCGGGGTGCAGTGTCAAGCTTACTTTTTTGCCTGAGTGGATTCCGATTCCGGTTACTTGAACCTTGCTAGCTAGTGTTCTTTGGTAGAGCATGTTTCCAACCTAAGTATTATTAAGAAGTTATCAATTTAATCATTTGCACTATGTCATGGCAAGCTATGCCTTTTAGTATAAGCAAATCTGAGTTTTCTAGTTTGATGTCGCAATTTTTGCCTCTATCGACCTAACAAATATAAACGATGAACGCGAGCAATTGGATTAAATCTTATCATTTCTTTGCGTCACATCCTTTGTCGTGACGAGACCTTTTCCATTGCCAGATCATCTGAGTATAGCTTGCAAAGGCGGCTCCATGCAGGCAGTGTAATTTAAAGTGCTTGGCAAGGGTGTTCACGTTTAAATTTTGAACGACTGATACCTTTTAAACGTTTTACAAGTGAATATATTGAGCTAGAAAAATCTCTTTCGGTGTTGACCTCTAGCTTAGTATTAAAAACGTGAATCCCTCGTTTTGCCCAAAGTTTATGGCAGGAGAAAGTTTAATGTCTATCTGGTTTTACGAGGACCTCAACCTCAAAAAAGTAAATGCGAGAGGAGAGAAAACTCTCGTTGAACACATCGATATTCAAGTCACAGAAATTGGTGATGATTTTATCGCCGGCACAATGCCTGTGGATGAGCGCACGATTCAGCCGCTGGGCCTTTTACACGGCGGGGCTTCTTGCGTCCTAGCGGAGTCATTGGGGAGTATCGCTGCCAATATGTGCCTTGATCCCGAAAAGCAGGTGGCGGTTGGTCAATCGATCAACGCGAGTCATATCCGTTCGGCACGATCGGGACGAGTCACTGGCAAGGCAAAGGCCTTGCACTTGGGGCGCAGCTCGCAAGTCTGGGAGATTCTCATTCACGATGAAGATCAAAAGTTGGTTTGCGTCTCTCGCTTAACGATGTCCGTGATTGACCGGCGAAGTTAAGTGCAGGCGCGCTTTTTCTGAAATCTCCCGACCTCGAGGTGTCCGCAAGAGAAAGCCTTCTTTTAACAAATAAGGCTCGTACACATCTTCAATCGTGCTTCGGTCTTCAGAAAGAGTGGCGCAAAGGGCCTCAATTCCAACCGGACCTCCAGCATAATAGTCTTGAATGACCTGCAGGATTTTGCGGTCCATTCGGTCCAGGCCACAATAATCGATCTCCATCATCTCTAGACCGCGCTCAACCGTTTCAACGGCGATGCTGTCTTCCCTTTTCACCAAGGCAAAATCTCTCACGCGTCGAAGGATGCGGTTCGCAATTCTTGGAGTTCCTCGCGAGCATTCGGCCATCATCATTTGCGCTTTAGTATCGAGCTTGACCTCGAGTTTGCGCGCGTTCATTTCAATAATTCGAGAAAGATCTGCTGGTGGATAAAAATCAAAATGAAGATCGCCCATAAAGCGCTCTCTCAAAGGTCTTGAAAGTAGGCCTGAGCGGGTGGTGGCGCCGACGAGAGTAAAGGCCGGAAGATCGATTTGCATGGTTCGAGCTGATGGGCCTTGGCCAATTAAGATGTCCAAACGGTAATCTTCCATGGCCGAGTACAAAATCTCTTCCACCGTAATATGCATGCGGTGAATTTCATCAATAAAGAGAACGTCTCGGGGAGACAAGTTGGTTAAAACAGCGGCCAGGTCACCTTTTTTTTCAATCGCAGGACCTGAAACAACATGAAGCTGCGTTCCCAAAGCATCGGCGATCAACATGGCAAGCGATGTTTTGCCAAGTCCTGGAGGACCTGAAAGTAAAATATGATCCATAGATTGTGAGCGCATCTTCGCCGACTCCACCATGACATCAATATTTTCAACCACGCGCTTTTGACCAATATATTCAGAGAAGTTACTCGGTCTTAAAACCACCTCTTGGTTTTGTTCCGTCTCTCCAAGTTCTGGGTCTAAAAATCTATCTTGTTCATCCATCATCGTAAGCTTCTCCCAAACTAGATTTGCTTAAGCACCAAGTGCACGAGTTGTTCAGAGCGGTGGACTTCACTTTGTCCCATTATTTTTTGCGCTAAAGGAATAACTTGATCATCTTTAAAACCCAGCTCTCGGCACGCCATCAAGGCCTCATCGAGTAACAAGTGAGTACTTCCCTGAGAAGCCTCAACTTCTACATGTGACTCGTCGGGCTTTTCAAATTGCCAATCCAACTGTCCCGGAAGATCTGCATGAGCTTCTGTGCTGACCTGATGAAGAGCGACTTTGCGATCTGAGTACATTCGCACTTTAAATATCTTCTTCGAAAGATCTAAAATCATTTGGGCGGCGGCTTTTTCACCTACACCCGGTGCGGCCTTAAGGGCCTTTTTATTTTCGCTCTGGACGGCCTCGATGATTTCATCGGCCCGCAGAGCACTCATCAGGGCAAAGGCCGATTTAGGTCCCACGCCTTTGACCTGTAAAAGTGTTTCAAAAAGTTTTTTCGCTCGCAAACTTTCAAAACCATAGAGAGTTTGTTCACTTTCCCTAATGATATGAGAAACATAAACGCCTGCTGGGGCACCTTCCACTAAAACTTTATTCAGATAAACTTGGTGACCCACACCATTGCTGGTTTGCAAGATGGCCTCTTGACCATCACTAAAAATAACTGTGCCGTATAAAAAACCAATCACTTGTTCCTCTCTTTATCTACTTCTCTAGATGCTTAAAAGCCTGGGCCAAACTCTGGCCACCCTTCACTCGCTTACCAATCTGCTTGCGGCCAGTCTCTTTTACAGCGGCTGAGTCTCGCAAGAGGGCGTGGCAAACGGCGATGGCAAGCGCGTCACTTTCGTCATGTGTTTTATAATTCCGCTGTCCTAAAAGCCAGCTCAAGGACTTTTCAACACTCTGTTTGTCAGCATGCCCATGTCCACAGACAGTCGACTTCACCAAGTTTGGCGAGTACTCATAGATTTTTCCATTCATCTCTTTCATGCTGGCCGCGGCCATAGCACCTCGCGCCTGTGCGAGTTTGGCCAAAGAACTCACGCTTTTCACGTAAATCAATGACTCCAAGGCTATTTCATCGGGTTGATGCTTTTTGATCAACTCGCTAAATTTGTCATAGATGAGTGGCAATCTATCTAAAAATGTGTCCACATGATCAAACTTCAAGACACCGGAGTCGAGATACTTAACTCTTTTCCCCTGACTCTCAATAAATGCGTAGCCGGCCGAACGCGAACCGGGGTCGATGCCTAAAATGATCATAAAGCTATGTTAGCGCGGCAGGAGACGGGGTGACAAAAACTTTATTCTCCACCGCGGCTCTTGAGGAAGTGACCGAAATAAAACAAAAGAGAGCCTACGACAAGCTGAATCAACTCCATTTGCCCATAATCGCCCTTGGCCATGCCCGCAAAGAGGCAGAGCCCGACAGAGGTGAAACCAATCAACTGGAGTCCGAGTCCTATATAAAAAAGCATAATTCGTCCCGTTCAATTTTATCTGATAAAGGTCTACGCAAAACTCTTCGTTTTGACTATCATGAAACGGCCAAACACCAGGAGAATCCTATGTCGAAGCTTTTAAAAGCCGCCCCTTTTGTTGAAGAAAAGCTAGAGCACCTCAAGCTCATGTGCGCTGAGCTCAAAGACAAGGGTTTGACGCCTCGAATGGAGGTCATCCTGGTAGGAGTGCATCGGGCCAGCAAGCTTTATACGACTAAAAAGAAGAAGTTTTGCGAAAGCTTTGGTGCCGAATGTGAGATCCATCGTTTGGATGAAAAAATCGACGAGGCCTCCTTTCTTAGAAAACTCAAGGAGATGGCCGAAAACCCAAAAGTTCACGGCTGTTTTGTGCAGCTACCTCTCCCGGATCATTTAAGCGGTCTTGATGTCGCTCACCTCATTCCTCCTGAAAAAGATGTGGATGGCTTCCACCCCGAAAACCTTTATAACGTCATGTTAGGCTCCGGCAAGGCCCTCTGGCCCTGTACGCCCTTAGGCATCATGCAACTTTTAGAGTATTACCAAATTCCCGTTCTCTCCAAGCACGTGGTGATTATTGGACGCAGCATGATTGTCGGTAAACCTTTGGCCCAAATGATGACCAACGCAAACGCCACAGTCACACTGTGCCATTCTAGGACAAAAAATTTACACGAATACACCAAACAAGCAGATATTATTGTCTCGGCAGTAGGTCGGAGCCGATATTTGAATGAAAGTTACCTCAATGAAGGCGGGCAGCAGGTCCTCATCGACGTTGGCATCAATCACGACGAAGAAGGCAAACTTTGTGGCGATATTGATGCAGAGAAAATCAAAGACAAAGTCCATGCGTACACACCTGTTCCCGGTGGCGTTGGCCCTTTGACAATACTGAGCCTCTCGCAAAATCTTTTACAAGCGGCGAAAAACCACTTATAAAAAAAGAATCCAAAGAATTCACGACAAGGACGTAAGCACATGGCCGATCAACAGACCTCTCTTCATTCGCGCCATCTTCAGCTCAAGGCTAAAATGGCCTCATTTGCTGGATACGACATGCCTTTACAGTACAGCTCCGTTAAGGAAGAAGTGCTGGCCGTGCGTGAAAAAGTGGGAATTTTTGATGTTTCTCACATGGGTGAGTTTTTTGTCACGGGATCTGACGCCGTCGCTTTCGTGGACTACATCTGCACAAATGATTTTAAAAGGGCACAAACGGGGAAAGCTGTTTACTCGCCAATCTGCAATGAAAGCGGGCTTGTCCTAGATGACCTTATTAGTTATAAGCTGGATGAAAAGCGCATTCTTATTTGTGTCAATGCGGCCAATATCAAAAAAGATTGGGAGTGGCTCAATTCACAAACCTCAGGTTTTGACGTCCAACTTCAAGACCTCTCAAAAGAATACTCACTTATCGCAGTTCAAGGGCCTCAGTCTTTAAAAGTTTTAGAAGACATCGACATCACCCAAGACATCTCCCAAATCGATTACTACGCTACGAAAGTCGATAAGTGGGATGGCAAAGAAGTCATCATCGCGCGAACTGGTTACACAGGAGAAGAGGGCCATGAAATCTTCTGCTCTCATCAAAGTGCTCAAAAACTTTGGGATCAACTCCTTGAAAGAGGAGCTCTTCCTTGTGGTCTTGCTGCTCGTGACGTTCTAAGGCTAGAAGTTTGCTTTCCTCTTTATGGTCATGAGATTAACCAAGAAATCACACCCTTGGATGCGAATTTAAAATGGACCGTAAAGCTTTCAAAAGAAAATTTTATTGGAAAAAAAGCACTTGAAAACTATGTACCAAAGTACAAAACAATTAAGCTCGTTCTAGATAAGGGGATTCCTCGCGAGGGTTACCCAGTTCTCAATTCAAAAGAAGAAATCGTAGGCGAAGTTACCTCGGGAACAATGTCAGTTATGTTAGGCAAAGGAATAGCCTTAGCTCGCATTGGTTCCGAATATTTTTCAAAAGAAGAAACATACTCTGTCCAAATACGAAATCGTGTTTACACAGCTTCCCGTCAAACCAAAGCCTTTTACCAAGGAGGGCAAAAATGAAAATACCAGAAAACCTCAAGTACACTACTGACCATGAGTGGGCGAAAATAGAAGATGGCATTGCCACGATTGGCATCACAGACTACGCCCAGGATTCATTGGGTGACATCGTTTTTGTAGAACTCCCCGATGAAGGGACGGAGCTCGAAGTTGGTGACACTTTTGGTGTTGTTGAATCAATTAAATCTGTTAGTGACTTATACGCACCTTTAAGTGGTAAAGTACTTGAAAAGAATAGCGAACTCGAGGACCAACCTGGTCTTTGTAATGAAGCTCCTTTTGACTCGTGGATGATCAAACTCCAACTCTCAAACGGGGAAAATAGCACTGAGCTTATGAATGCCAACCAATACAAGGAACATTGCGAAGGCCTTGACTAAGTCAAGGCTTTGATTAAACTTTTTTCGGTATTTAAGTACTTACGGAAAAAATATTTTAAAAAAAAACTTGACGTGAATTTTTTAGATTTTGATTAGGATTTAATTTCTTTTCGCTTTACTAAGCCTCGTAATTATTTAATACTTCCCCCAGTTCAAAACACGATTATCACTGCTCTGCGAGGCTTCAAAAGAATGACTTCTGAAAATCAAGAATCCGTTCAATTACTCAACACGGCCATCATTAAGAGCAAAGAAAAAAGAATAAATATCTCTTATGAAGAAAGGCTATCAAAAGCTTGTGAGAACCCCGCCATCAAGGCAATCGATCATGCTATTGCTATGCTTTCTGAAACTGAAAAAATCTCTCGTGACCAAGCAGCGATCCAAATTATTGAAACAGTTCGTGACCTAGATGGTGTTTGGACTGACTTTTTGATGATGGAAGGGATCACTAAAACAAAAGAACTTTTAAAAAGTCGCGAGCAGCACTAGCTCTTTACCACAAAGCCCCATTCAATTTGAATAATATCATTTTTAACCATGCCGCGCGGTGGATTTGGAAACGGCCCTGCCTTATTAAAAGACTCTATCGCAGCTTCATCTAACTCATTCAGACCACTCGTGCTCTTAACATGAACTTGAAGAATATTTCCCTTTTTATCCATCGTCACTCGAAGTGATGTCACCATATTTGCACTGGCGGGAAAGCGGCCACCTGACCTTTGAAGTTGATGAACTTTTTCTTGTAAACTATTGCCCCAGTGTTGCTCAAGGCGCTGGCGGATACGATGATAAAACCCGTAGTACTTATACTCTTTTGTATTTAAGTTTGTGATATCACCTAGTGGGATATCTTCAACGTAGTCATTGTTTTGAGCAAGACCAGTTTGCTCACGTCGACCTGACTCAACGCCCAAGGCTTTCATCTGTTGTCTTGCTGAGAATTTTTCCAGAAATTTACTTCTAGGGCCAACACCGAGGTCCGACATCTTTACTCTCTTCTCTGTGTCCGAATGCTTTTTTGCTTCTTGTTCAGAATTGTTTTGATCTTTTTGTGCCTTAACCATTTGGTTATCACGGGCATTCTCGATCCCATCTCTATGGCCTTGACCAGCTTCCTTATAAGTATCTACCTTTTTGGCCACTTGCTCTTTTTCAAAGAATTGGTCCTCTTTACTGATAAAATCAGTCTCTTTTTCGGCTGCTTTGCTTCTTTGTTTGGAGAAGTTAACAACCTGTTTAGGCTCATTTTTAATCCGAACTCGAATTTTTTGTTTTTCTTCAGGAGCTTTATGTGCCCAATCGGTCCACAGATCACTTACGGGTATTGGTAGCCACGCTAAATGAATCAGAAATGAGGCCAAAACGGCCAAAAACAACTTTTTTTCCCAAATTTTGTTTTTTCTCGAGCGTTCCTGCATAGCACCTACTTCAATGAGCTTCCCTCAATACCTATCGGTGCGTAGGAGAAAAATTAAAGGGAGGTTACTGTTTTTCGTAGTAGGCATCATCTCCATAAAATGGACTAAACTGCTCAGCTTCTTCATTCTTGCTATCATCGCGTGCGCCTGGCTGCGTCCCCTCTACAAAGGCTTCCTCGAAATCTAGCGAGCCTTCATCAGAACGACCGGTCTTTTTATTAACTCGTACGTTAATAATCCCATTAGGGAACTCAAAATCCCTTTCGCCGTAACGTTTTAAACCTTCTTCCATGAAACCCTTCCAAATCGGCAAAGCTGACTTGGAACCTGTTTCGCCCCAACCGAGGGTATCGTTATCATCAAAGCCAGTCCAAACGCCGGTTACAAGATTAGAGGAGAACCCCAAAAACCAAGCATCAACATAATTATTCGTCGTTCCTGTTTTTCCACCGATAAACCTTGAGATCTCGGCCGCACGACGCCCTGTACCGTTTTGAACAACGCCTCTTAAAAGATTTGTCATTATATAAGCAAGTCTAGGATCGTAAACTTGATCTCCACCAAGGCTCGTATGAAATGGATTAATTTCTTCCTCCACTTCTTCGACCTCTTTTTCTGCAAGTTCAGTATCAGTTTCGCTCAAGACTTCTTTCGTTAGCCTCTCAATCATCAGCGCGTGCTTTAACACTTCTTTTTCTTCTTGGATGTCGGACTTTACTTGCTCTTTCATTGATACTTCCTCGCCACTGCGATCCAAAACCTTAATGATAGAACGAGGTTGAAGTTTTTCTCCTGCATTAGGAAAGACGGCATATGCGCTGACAATATCCAGCAAGCTCACTCCAAATGAGCCTAGCGCAAGACTCAAGTCAGGGGCCATTTCTGCGTTGAAACCGATCCGCTCTAAAAACTTTAGTATTGTTCCTACACCCACTTTATCTGCAATTTTTATCGTTGGAATATTTCGACTTTGTTCTAGTGAATTGCGTAAAGTCATAGGCCCTTTAAACTTGCCATCATAATTTCGTGGCTTCCAGTTCAAGCTGGCATCAACTCCACCCAATGCTTCTGGTGAATCCATGATAATAGAAGAAGGACTGAATCCGTTTTCTAATGCTGCTGCGTAGAGAAGCGGCTTAAACGCACTTCCGGGTTGTCGACGAGACTGGATAACTCGATTGAACTGACTTTTATAAAAGTCAGATCCTCCGACAAAAGACAAAATATCTCCAGAGTCAGGATCCAGTGATAAAAGGGCCCCCTCGACTTCTGGCACTTGATCCAGCAAGCAAAGTAAGAACCTTTGCTCCTTGATTAAGTCAGCATTTTTATGCTTATTGACAAGCTTTTGAAAACTATCTTGTGCATAAGAATAAGCGCTTGCGCTTTTGTTAATCAAAGAGACATGGATAACATCTCCTTTTGAAACAATAGATGAAGGCCTTGTGACATGCGCATGCCATTTTTTGTCTGTTGAGATATCTCTTTCATGGGCCCAACGAAAGTGTTGATAAGGAATAATCGTCGCCACGCCACCGACTGTGGCATAGATTATTCGAGCAGAGTCATCCACTCCAGTCACAACAGCTTCGTAGGCTTCATCAGTCTTTAAATGTTGAATGGCCTGATCTTCATCACCTCTGTGCCCAACGAAATAACGGCTGTTGCCTAGCTGCTCATTCCATTCTTTTTGATTTTCTTGAAGAAGCTCTAACTCGTCTTCGGCAGGTGCAAACTCATAAACTCGCTCCATTTCGTCATTGATCGTAAAAAACTCAGAAGCCGATTCATAGAGGTCTTTTCGAAAGGTTAAAACATACTCGTCCAAGGCTTCCTCTGTAGAGATTTCACCTATTGGTCCTTTAAAACCTTGTCTTTTATCAATCGCCTTTAGTCCTTCTTCAACTTCTCTCTCGGCAACGATTTGTAAGGGCCAGTCTAAAGTCGTTTGAACTCGGTATCCACCTGTCAAAAACTCATCTTCACCAACCCTCTCTATAACCCGCTGTCGTACCCAATCGGTAAAGAATGGTGCGCGATAAGGCTTCGGTCTTCTTATGTGGTATTTAATATCTTCTTTCAGCGCTTCTTCGTACTCCTCTTTATTAATCTTATTGTTGGAGTACATGCGACTGAGAACGTAATCTTGCCTTGTTTGTGCATACTGTGGATTTACATAAGGTGAATAGCGCCCAGGAGCAACTAAAAGACCAGCAATCATGGCAGCTTCTGCTATTGAAACTTCACTAAGTTGCTTTCCATAATAACCACTGACTGCTGCTTTAACACCGTAAAATCCTCCACCTAGGTAAACTTGATTGAGATAAAGATAAAGAATTTCTTCTTTGCTGAAATGTTTTTCTATTCTCTGCGCAAGTAAAAAGTCTTTTATCTTTCTAGTAATCGAGCGCTCGCTTGTCAGTAAAAGAGATTTCGCCACCTGCTGAGTAATCGTAGAACCACCCTGAACAACCCTTCCAGCTTTAATGTTAGCAATCAGGGCACGTAAGACACCTGCATAGTCCACGCCACTATGATCATAAAAATTTGCATCCTCTGCTGACAGAAAAGCATCAATGACTAATTGGGGAATTTGGTCGTACTCAACAAGCTCTCTTTTTTCTTTTCCAATTTCCGCGAGTACGTCTCCGTCCTTTGCCAAGATCTGCGATGTGAGCGCCGGATTATAATCATTTAAACTAGATATCTTTGGCAGATCGTAGGAGAAATAAAGGATAGCGCCTAAGCCAGTTAGACCCCCAAGAACACCGAGGCCAAGAACTATAAACAGACCTCTGAGCAGATATTTTTTTATCATTACTAACACTCACATAAACTATATTAAAGATTCAGTCATTTTCTCTTATTAAGAAATGCTGGTCAAACACACGAGGGTCACTATTAATAGATTGTGAATCTCCTGTGTTAAACCTCCATTCTTTTATCTGTAACTTTAACTGAGCCACAAGCTCGGTTATTACTTTCAACGATTTTTCTATTTCTTTATCTACATTTTTAGCACTATCCAGGCTCATATTAGAAGTGGGTAAATTCAGAACCTTCCCGTGGCCTTCAGTGTTGACGGGACCCGCGGCCATGATTCTGCCATAAATTCCTGCAAGATAGTTATTCGCTTCATCGAAGCGAAGTTTTTCTCCAATCGAATTAATGACGAAACTTAAGTCGACTCCTTGGCCCTGTAAAAGATTTTGGATATTATTGTTTCCCAACATCGGTGACAAATACTTAGTACTTGCACTTGTTGCTGAAAACTCGAACTGCTTTTCAATAAGAGTCCTAACGTTCCCTCTTGTTACTAAAATCACTTCTGATGTTTTAGTATCAAACAGTGGAATGGCCAAGGTAATGTTTGCTTGCTCAATCTTTTTCTCTGCTAGGCCCTCGAGTAAGATCTGATCAAGAGACTCTTTCCAGCGTTTTGAAAGCGGTCGTAAACCTTCCACCGCATTTGTGAATCGAAAAATTCTCCACTCTATAAGATCTGGTGTGAGGCCAAAAGCGAACATCGTTGCAAGTGCAGCTCCAAGACCCATACCCGAGATGACATGAACTTGAATACCATGATATTTCAACGCCTTCAAAACATTGACGTGCAAGCTCGACCTCATGAGTCCAGGTCCTAAATAAAGACCTGTCACAGGTATAAGTTTTGTTGCTTTTGTCGCGTATTCGAAATCATCGACTTTCTCTCCAGGAACAGGCCCATAAATACCTTCCCCAGCTTTTCTCTCCAATTCTGGTCTAGGTGACTGTGAAAAGCCGAAATCGCGCTCGAGGCTAACCGAGGAATCTGAAAGATGATCGTCTTGAGATTTTTTTGATTTGTTGGCCTGTGAGGAACAAGAAACTAATATCGTCAATGAAAGAAGTTGTAACCACAGAGTGGCCTTCACTCTTGGTCGCCCTTTAGCTCCAAGGGCTCCTCTTTCATTTGGTCTGTTAATGCATTAAGTTTTTTTTCAGTAGAATCGAGCTTTTCTTTACAGACTTTATAGAGTTTTACGCCCTCTTCAAACTGCTGCAAACTTTCATCCAGACCGAGCTCTCCAGATTCAAGCTGTTCAACTAGCTTTTCTAGCTTTTCCAAAGATTGCTCAAAGTTGACTTCTTCACTTTTAGATTTGGATGAAGGCATGGTCAATATTTCCCAAGTTGAGTAAAGGAGTCTGCCGAAACTTTGACACGGCGCGCCTTACGGTTGTTTTTTTAAAAATGCCAATTTTACATAACTTATCGTAATAAGGTCGGCACTAGAATTTTATCCTGCTTAAAACAATACCTTATGCGGCACTTTGTTTCCACGGATAATTTTGCCCATGTAGGAGACTTGGCGCTGTGCTTGGTAAACTTTTAAAAGCAGCTTCACTACGCTAGGAGGGCGATTTGAAGGAACTTTATGTACCACTCTCGGGTGCTATCGCTCAGCAAAAAAACGTTGAAACCATCGCCAACAACGTTGCTAACGCGAACACCGCTGGATTCAAAAGAGATCAACTCGCTTTTAAAGAACACCTCACAGCATTGAGTAAGGGTGTTCAAGATATTGACCTCCCTCGTGGTGAATGGGCCCCCGAAGATTTTTATCGAAGCTACGGTGCTGAAAATGCACAAGTAAGGGTGGATGGGTCTTATACTGACTTTACTCAAGGACAACTAACACCAACTGGAAATCACTTTGATCTCGGCCTGCACGGCGAAGGCTTCTTTGAAGTCCTGACCCCTGCTGGAGTTCGCTACAGCAGAAAAGGAAACTTTTCTCTAAACTCTGATGCACAACTTGTGACAGACAAAGGGTTTCCAGTTCTTCAGAAATTGCCTGAAGGACTTCCTGCTGAGGATACGCCTGCCCCTGAGGAAAGACTCATTCAGCTTACGGGTCAGGCGAAAATGAGTGTCGGTCTAGAAGGCAACGTTTTCTCAGGAGACCAAAAAGTTGGAAGCCTTAGTGTTGTCGAATTCAATGAACCCCACGCATTAAAAAAGCAGGGTCATTCTTTGTTTATTAACAATCACCCAGAAAACCTTAAGCGAGATGGAATTAAAACCGCTGTTCACCAAGGATTTATTGAACAATCAAATGTGAATGCAGTCGCTGAGATGTCCAACCTGATCAAGGCCAACAGAACTTTTGAAAGCATACAGAGAGTCATTAAGGCTTACGATAATATTAGTGCCAAAGGCGTCAACGAGATTTCAAAATTTTAAAGAGGAAACTTATGTTAAAAATTTCTACATTTACACTGGCCCTGTTTATACCCTTCATTGCGCACACATCCTCGGCATTGAATACAGCGGCTACAGGAATGAGCGCTCAAGAAGAGCATGTCAACACGATTTCCAATAATATCGCCAATGTCAACACGACAGGCTACAAACGACAGCGTGTAGAAATCGAAGACCTTCTTTATCAAACGCGCAGAGAGGCCGGGGCCCGTTCCGGTGCCGACACACAATACGCCGTGGGTATTCAAACGGGCTCGGGTGCACGAGTTTCTGCAATAAAAAAACAACATTCCCAAGGTGACCCACAAATTACCAACAATCCCTTTGACCTCATGGTTAATGGGCAAGGTTTTTTTGGTGTTGTAATGCCGAACAACCAAGTTCGTTTCACTAGAGACGGTGCCTTCAGCGTTGATCGAAATGGAGTCTTAGTCACTCGTTCAGGTAGTCCTGTTTTCCCAACTTTTACTTTTCCCCCGAGTACTAAGTCCGTCAACATTGGTGAAGATGGGAGTGTTGAAGCTTATATCAATAGTGAAGTTGAGCCGCAAAATATGGGACAAATCCCAATCTTCACCTTTATCAATCCAGCGGGTCTTAAATCTATGGGTGGAAATCTATACAGGACGACACTTTCAAGTGGAGAGCCTATACAAAATATCGCTGGTCAAAATAATGCCGGGATCGTCATGCAAGGGGCCCTAGAATCCTCCAACGTTAGCATCATGAATGAAATGACAAATTTAATTAGAGCTCAAAGAGCCTATGAGATGAACTCAAAGGTCATGGGCATTGCAGACCAAATGCTCCAAACCGTTAACAACATTAGATAAAGGGTTTTCAATTTGAAACAAACCGTCTTTTTTCTCTTTCTTCTTTTTAGCATTCCCTTTTCATGGGCAAACAATTCTGAATCTTGTGAAGTCGAGATTGCTGAAAAGGTTTATCACTTTGGTGATGCAAGCTCATCAGGGTTAAAACTCTGGCGAGATTCAAATTGCTCAGATCATTTAAACGAGAAGCTTAGAAGTTTTTTACTCAACGCAAGTGGCCCCATTAGTTCTACACAGCTCGAACGCATTCTCTCTGAAAATGGCCCAAAAAACTTCAAGGTATTTCCCCAAAGAATACGGATTTATAACCTTAAAGAAAAAATGCAACAACGCTTTGGTCTGGCCCACAATCAAGGCTTAAAAAATTTCCGCCTCATTGATAAGGGGGAACTTCTCCTAAGTCTAGATCAACGCTTGGACTTTAAATGTTCCGATTGTCGCAGTACTGGTGAAAAGAACATTGAAATCATTATATCAAATACATCTAATGCTAGAGAAAAGACTCGTTGGCTAAAAGCAGATAGCATTGTAAAAACTAAAGCTCTCGCTCCTAAAACTGCCCTAAGAGTCGACCAAAAAGGAATCACTCCGGACAGCTTCCACCTCATCGACATAGATACGCAAGCGCCTGAAGAGCTTTTTACAAATAGGGCCCAGTTGGTCTTTTACAGGCTCAACAAATCCCTAGAACGAGACCAGGCCCTTACTCACAAGGATCTGGCTCCAATCAACCTGATAAAAATAGGAACGCCGGTGAAAGTCATTCTTAAAAATAAAAACCTCTCTCTTTCGTATCGAGCGACGGCGCTTCGTGCTGCTAAGTTCGGTGAAAGTATCAAACTTCGTGCTCAAGACTCAAACAAGGTTATTACAGGAAAAGTTATAGATTTTAACAAGGTCGAAATTAAATTATGAAAAAACTAAGTCTCAATTTTACTCTTATTATTACCACACTCTTTTTCACTTCATGTGGAAGCTATGTAGCGAAAGTCCATCGTGATCTCGACAGAGATATTGCTCAACGTGAAGGACTAATTCCTCAAGACGAGTTTGATCAATACCGCCGACCAGAAAAGATTACCCCTCCCTCAAGCAGAGTAAGGCCTGAGAATGGACATCAAACCTATTCGCCAAGAGTAAAAAGACATTACCGAACTGCTCCAGACGGACAAGAGCGTTCTCCTGATCGAGTCACTGCTAGCGATCTGATCGATAAAGAACCCTCACAAAGCCTCTGGGTGAAAAACAATGAAAGTCTCGATCTATTCACTGACAACAGCACAATAAAACATGGAGATATTGTTCTCGTTAGTGTTTTTAAAAAGCTTAAAAATGAAATCACGCTCGAACTTAAACGTGCCTTCCCCACTCCTCCATCTAAAAAGCCAGACAATGCAGATGGCGGTGAGGGAGATGAATCACAAAGAGGGCCCGCTGATGAGGAAATGGCAAAAGATGGAAGTAAAGTTTATGACCGTATTTCAACGGTTGTTGTAGAAGAAGTCAACAAGGATCACGTCCTTCTTCGTGGACGAAAAAATCTTATCTATAAAAACCAAAAACGTTTGGTCGAAGTACAGGCCCTTGTTGCCAGAAGAGACCTTTCGGACACAGATACAGTAGATTCCAATAACATCATTGAATCAAGCATTTCAGTATTGAGGTAAACAGTGAAACAAAGTTTTAAACTAACTATAATTTTAGGTATTTTCCTTCTCACTCCCTTGGCCATGGCCCAGCACGCGACACGTCTAAAAGACCTTGTCAGTGTCAAAGGTGTTCGAGAAAATCCAATTGTCGGCTATGGCCTCGTGGTTGGACTAAAAGGCACCGGAGATGGCGGTGGAGAAATCACCAATAAATCCCTGACGCTCATGTTTCAAAAGCTTGGTTTAAATCCACAAAATGAACTAGCTTCAAACAATGTGGCGGCCGTTATCGTGACGGCTAAACTCCCTGCATTTGGGCGAGTTGGTCAAAAGATCGATGTTACTGTATCGTCTATAGGAGATGCTTCTTCCTTGGCCGGCGGGACCTTGTTAGTCACTCCCTTAAAAGGTGGTGACGGAAGTGTTTACGCCGTAGCAAATGGAGCCGTTTCGATCGGTGGACTGGAACAAGGCCAAAAATTTGCAACGACGGGCAGTATCCCAAGTGGTGCAATCGTCGAACGTGAAGTTGAAACCAATTTTGATAAAAAGAAATCTATTCGACTCAGTCTGAATAACCCCGACTTTACAACTTCAGCTCGAGTTGAACGCACGATTAATGAAGAGCTTGGTGGAAAATACGCGACCTCACGTGATTCCGCGACTGTCGATTTGATTATTCCTCCTTACTACGAAAGAAAGGTTGTTCAACTCCTCTCTATTATTGAAAACTTTAAAGTGGTTTCCGACTCTTCTTCAAAAATTGTTATAAATGAAAAGACCGGGACAATTGTGGCAGGTGGCGATATCACCGTCCGCTCTGTTGCCATTAGCCATGGCGATCTCACGATCCAAATCGAAGGCGATGGTGGTGGTCAAGATGAGAACGGAGACAATTTTTACTATATGCAAGAGCGCACAAGCTTGAGTGATTTAGTAGAAAGTTTAAATGCATTAGGTACCACCCCTGAAGATCTAATATCAATATTTCAAGCACTTAAGAGCAATGGAGCTCTAACGGGAGAAATTGAGATGCTTTAACCGGTAAAAAATGTCGGTTAAGGTCACAACTGGATTTTTTTTCCCTAACAATGGTAAAATGATAAAAGACTAAGGCCTTATGGATGGGGTCACAGAACTGAGGAAGAGGATTTTGAAGACGAACGAGTCACTACAACATTCACAGTCTCTCGAAAGAGCACAGAAAAAAGCAGATGCTAATAGCAAACGCCACATTCCTGAGCCTTATCTCAAAACAGCACAAAGTATGGAGCAGCAGTTTGCTGAATTCATGCTGCAACAAATGCAAAAAACGACAGGCTCAGACAATGACACTGCATCTGATTACTATAAGTCTTTGCAGAGAACGGAACAAGCTGAGCAAATGGCACAGACAGGAAAAGGACTTGGAATCCAAGACTTGATTCTGGATCAGATCTATCCTAAATCTAGAAGAAGTGAAATGGCCCATAACGCTTATAAGCAACAACAAGCAGCGCAAATGGGCAACAGGCCAAGCTTCATTCGAATGGACAAGGTCGACGCACAACCTGAAGATATTAAAATGGCCGTTGATAAGGCCATAAAGAACAGAGAAGTTTCAAACGAGGAATCTCAAAATGAATAATATCGACTCTACACAAAGAGCAAGCTTTTTTCCTCAATCTCAAACCGCTGAGGTTTCAAAAAATAAAGCTTCAAAAATGAACCCTTCGATTATGAAGAGGAACGATTACGGTCGAGCTAAAGAGCTTAGCGAAATGGGGCAAAGAGATGCCAAGGTTAATATCTCTGAAGCGATCAGAGATTTTTCCCGTGCAAAAAAAGCTGTCGACGCTTCACCTGAAATAGATAATAGCGAAAAAGTTGCACAGCTTAAAAGCCAAATACAAAATGGTACTTACAAAATAGACTATGATGCCTTGGCAGATAAACTGCTGAGCTCTGAATACTAAAAATTACTACTTGAGGAGAGGTTAGGATGACCGCCCAAAAACCAGAACATGAAGTTCTTTATTTTCAAGTGACAGACCTCTGGAAGCGTCTGTGCGAAGAACACTCAACACTACTCGACTATACTTGTGATGAATACTCTTTGCTGCTTGCGAGTAAGCTCGATGAGCTCGAAGAAACAGTGTCCGAAAAAGCGAAAGTGATAGCCCACATCAATAAACTCGATGAAGTCCGACAAGACCTCATTCGACGTGTACAAAGCTACTCATACCACGATATCAATTCTGTTCAGGACCTGGTTCAATTCGTCCAAGAGCTCGATATAGAAAAGGAGCAAAAGCATTTCTTTAGATTTAATGCGCTTTTAATCGATATCATTGAGAAGATTCAAGCTCAAAATAAGAAAAACCAGATTTTTCTGAACAAAGCAATCCTCTCTTTGAGGGAAATTAAGCAAGATGCTTCCGGACAAAAGAATTATTCAACCTATAACGCAAAAGGTGCATCAAGACCTGGCGTTCATTATTAATCTGCACAGGAGCTAGTATAAGTGTCGAACCTTCTAAACATTGGTAAAACTGGCCTCGATGCCTCAAAGTCTTCACTTAAGACAACGAGTCATAATATCGCCAATGCCAACACTGAGGGCTACTCAAGACAGCGTGTTCACCAAACAAGTAACACCCCGATTAATAAGTCCGGCCACATTATGGGAACTGGTGCACGAGTTGTCAGTGTGAATCGTATTCATGATCAATTTGTGGAAAATAAATTGAGTCGAACGATCACATCTAATGAGTTCTACGGGACTAGAAGTGAAAGCCTTACTCAGCTAGAGAATATTTTCAACGAAGTCGACGGCGAAGGATTAAACTACGTTTTAAACGACTTTTATAACTCATTTAGAGAACTTGCCAACCAGCCAGAGAACGAATCTATTCGGTCTCTCGTGCGCGATAAAGCGGACCTTGTTGTCAAAGACTTCAAAAGAATTAACGATAAGCTCGAAACTGAAGCACGTGGTGTCGATCAAAAGTTGAAAGTTGAAGTACAAGATGTGAACACTCTTCTTAAGCGTACGGCTGATATCAATAAAAAAATCGCTGTTCTCGAGGCTGGAGGTCAGCAAACAGGTGATTTAAGAGACCAAAGAGACAACCTATTAAGAAGTTTGTCAGAATCATTTGAAATCAAAACTTACGAAGATGAAAAAAATCGATTTGTCATTTCCGCTGTTGGTATTGGAACCCTCGTAACCGGAACAGAGGTACAAGAGCTAGCGACAAAGCCTGTATCAAAAGAGCAGTCGAAAAATGGCATGCCCGGTTCAGTCGAAGTCTACTATAAGACAAGACCGAATAACCCTATCTCCGATCGCTTCTCCGGGGGAAGAATGGGCTCTTTGATTAAGGCCAGAAACGAAGATATTCAAACAATCACTCAAAAAGTCGACTCTATCGCTTATGACTTTGCCAACTCAGTCAACGCTATTCATAGAAGAGGCTTTGTTAATAGAAAAATCCCACTCAACGAAATGGGCAATCCCCCACTTTTCGACAAGAAAGGACCAACAACAGGAATTAATTTTTTTGCTGAGCCGATGGGTATAGATGGGGCCTCAAAAAACTTGAGTCTCAGCCGTGAAGTTGAAAGTGATCTAACTAATGTTGCGACTGCACTAGACCCAAACAGTCCGGGTGACAACCGTGTTGCCTTGGCCATATCTAAGCTTCAACATGAGAAAATCGCTGGAAATGGCTCAACAACACTTGAAGAGGAGTATCTTCAAACTATTGGTAATATCGGTATAGAGACCGGCAAAGCGATTTTTGACAAAGAGCAATCCGAAGGCCTTTTGGCACAGGCAAAAAATATGAAAGAAAGAATCTCAGGTGTTTCAATCGATGAAGAAACCGCCAATATGGTTCGATTCCAACACGCCTACGAAGCTTCCGCCAAGGTTATGCAGACAGCTGATGAAATGTTTCAAACTGTCTTAGCGATCAAGAGGTAATTAGATGAGTCGTGTTTCAGAAAATAGCTCTTCGGCCTCCATCAAGTTTGCTTTAAATAAAGCAAAATCAAAGCTTGAGGATCTTCAGCTTAAGGGCTCGACACTTAGAGACATCAACCGCCCATCTGATGCGCCTTTGGATACTGTCGAAGGTCTTTCAATTAAATCTACACGTTCAGATAATAAGCAATTTTTAAGAAATGTTAATCATGCCAAATTGAACCTCAATATCACAGAGAGTTCCCTCCAACAGCTCACAGACATACTGGTCAAAGCAAAAGAAATTGGAATCGCACAATCTTCGGACCTCTATAACCCAGAGGTAAGAGGCAGTGTGGCCAATGAGATTAAACAAATGCGTAACCAGGCGCTTTCAATTGCTAACAAGCGTATTGGTCAAAAATTTCTTTTTGGTGGGCATAAAACTCTAAACACGCCCTTTGAGCCCGATGGTACCTACAATGGCGACAAGGGAAAATCTACAGTCGAGATTTCAAAGGACTTTTTTGTCCCTGTTAATCTTCATGGCCGTGAAATTTTTTACGGCGACAAAGACAAGCCCACACCTTCTATTAGACCATTAGAGTCACTTCAGGATGACGCCACGATTCCTACAGCTGAACGAAAGATCGCTTCCGAGTCCGCGCCAAAGACGGACGATGGCCACACATCTCGCAACAATATTTTTGCTCACCTCGATGCATTAGCTTCTGGGTTAGACAATGACGATCCAGACCTGATTCAAAGTCTACTTCCAAAACTAGATCAAGATATCGATCGGCTCATTGGTCTGCGAACCCAAATTGGTTCACTTGTTAACTCTGTACAAAATTCCGAAAACATTATTAACACAGAGCAAGTTGACCACGCAGAACGTTATAGCCATCTGATGGATGCCGATGTGGCAGAATTATTTTCAAACATACAAAAACAACAAGATATATTACAAACCACTTATAAATCCTCGCAAGGGTTAATGAATCAGAAGCTATTAGACTTTATGCGTTAGCAGTAGGGCCCATAAACCCTATAAATTTTATCTGATAGCTAAACCGCCTTAGTCTTTTTTCCTTGCAATTTGTCTGTGCCAATACTATATGTCTTGAACGAACCGAATCAGGATGGTTCCGGAATTTGAGGTTAAATCATGCTCGTTTTGACAAGGAAGCTTGGGGAAAGCATAGCCATTGATGACCACATTAAGATTGTAGTTGTGCAAATCAAGGGAAAGCAAGTTCGATTGGGGATAAAAGCCCCCAAAGAGACTAAAATTCACCGTGAAGAAGTTTACCAAGCCATTCAGGACCAAAATACAGAGGCCTCCCAAGCCGATATGAAGTCTATTTCAGACCTCTCTGACGAGCTGAATAAGAAATAATTTTCCCTCTTGCTCTTTTGCCCCTACGGCTGCTAGAATCTTTGCAAAGGGCACCAGAATGGTGCTTGGAGACGTCGGAGGACTAACTGTGAAAGTCAACACCACACGCTTTGGCGAGCTAGAAGTCGAAAAAAAGGATATTATTACCTTTAAAGAAGGACTTCTCGGGTTCGAAAAACTCACAAAATTCTTCATTGTTGATCCAGGTGATCAAACTTTGATTCTTTGGTTCCAATCGATTGATGATGCTGCAACAGCATTTCCTATCATTGAACCCAAAATCTTTTTACCCGATTACAGCGTTCGCCTTCTTCCTGCTGAGCTTGCAAGCCTCGATCTAGAAGGCCTCAACGACGCCAGCATCTATACGATCTTGACGATTCCTGAGGTTGTTACAGAGATGTCAGCGAACTTAAAGGCTCCGATCATTATCAATAACAAAACAAAGTTGGCACGACAGATCGTTCTTCAAGATAGCAAACTAGAAGTTAAGCATAAGATGTATGTCAATCTTAAAAAATACATTTCAACTTTTACTTCAGATGACACCGCAAGAACAAAAAACAAGCTAAGCGAAGCGACAGTAGTTGAGCCAGCAGAGGCCCAAAACATCGCACTCGACGACAATGACAATAAAGCAGTCAAGTCGCCGGAAGCTTAATTTTCAATTAAATTTTTTAATATACTTTAAAGGCCCCGAGTTTCTCGGGGCTTTTTTTATATTAATTAAGGCGTGTTTCCGTCGCTGTTTTAGAAAGATTCAAATACATCGCCGCTTCAGAATGTGAAGGATCTTTGACAAGAACTCTTTGCCATTGAGCTTGGGCCTCAAGAATTTTTCCCTGACCGTAGTATAAAACTCCAAGAGCAATTCTTGCGGGAAGGTATTCGGGATTTTCATTTTTTAATGTTTTAAGTTCTTCTTGGGCCTTAGCAATAAAACCTTTTTTGGCGTAAGTTTTAGCAACACGAACTCGAATTTCATGATTTTCGTAGTCGAGCTGAGAAGCTTTGTTGTACTCAAACAAGGCTTCATCATAACGCCCATAGGACATATAAAGTTCTGCGATCTCAAAATGTTTTTGTGAGAATTTTTTATTAATGTGTTGATCTTCAACACCTTCATTTTGAGAAGTTTTGTTTTTCACGCGCTCATTGGCCTTCTCGAAAATCTTTTGGGCCTCATCATATCGGCCGATATCATTATATAGAACAGAGAGGCTGATCGAAGCATCAGTGTGGTTGGGCTCAAGCTCGAGGACTTTATTGAAGGCCTTAATCGCTTTGCCAATTTCACCTTTCAAATGGAAGATGTTCGCTAAGTTAAAGAATGCTTCCGTACAATCTTGATCAACGTCGACAATATCAGAATAAACAGATTGGGCCTTTTTAAGATCGCCCTTATCGTAATAATCCTTTCCGGTCTTTAGTAGTTCAGGCGTCGAAGTTGAGATCATAAGGCCCCCTTACATTTTTTGTATGCATTTTCAAACCGTGCTTTTTCTTGTTTGTTATCAAAGAGACCAGAAAAACGTCGGTAATATTCCTCACATTCTCTAGGCTCATCGAGGCGAAGACTTGAGAGCATAACCCTAGTCATGCAATGCTGTTGTAAGCTTTTATCTTGAAATCTATCAATAATACTTAAACAGCGAAATCGAGCAGCGCCGTAAACTTTCGTTTTAAAATAAAAGTCGGCAACATATTTCTCGCGATTAATAATCATTTTTTCTATTTTTTCAATTTTGTTTTTTGCACCTTCAGCGTATTGAGAGGAGCCATGATTTTTCAGAAGATCTTGATAAAACGAGATGGCCTCGCGTCCAGAGTTTAAGTCCCTATCAAAGGTGCTTGGCAGTTGCTTATAGTAAGATTCTGCGACTCGAAAGACGACGTAGTCGATCTTTTTATGGCGTGGGTGGAAATCCTTAAACAAAAGATATGAAGCTGCTGCTTCCACATAGTTCCCCTGTTCATAAAGGATGTCAGCTTGGAGAAGTTCTGAGGGTGTCGCGAAGTAACTGTAAGGGAACTTTGAGCGAATTTGGTTAAGTTTCTCTGTGGCCATGATGAAGCGGTTGTCTTCAACGAGCGTCTGGGCCTCTTTATAAAGAATTTCTGCTTCTGTTTCGCCTTTTGGACGGGTAGAGCTACAAGAGCTTAGAACAAAAACGCTTAAGAGAATAAGAAGTGCATACAAAGGGCTTCTACGAGGCATGGTTAACGTCTCCCGGTGAGTTCGGACTTTACCATGACGCGCACAGCAAGGTCAAAGAAAGAAGAGCTCATAAGCGGCCAAAGTTTTTTAAACGCACCCAGCCGGCCAATGCTTTTGGACGACTTATCATTCCCCATCCTTCAGCTTCTTCACCAATTAAAACTTTTGCTCCAGCTGGTAGCATGTATGTCTGATCGTAGACTTGCGAAGGCCCTACACGGACAGGTGAATCTTGCATCGAAACAACTGTCTCTAAGTGTTTTAAGTACAACTGATTTGTCCCTACAGGGATGACTAGCAGCACACATAAGCTCCATCTGAGCCAGTTGTGCGCAAGGTAACGAGTCATAAAGCTTAAGACAAGAAGCAAAGCGAATAGCAGGCTCAAGCTTAGGTAAGCCCCTTCAGGAGCACTTAATAACCACGAGTATAGCTGGTCTATAAAATGTGTCGACGTGCTTAAGTCCCGGACGGGAAGTTTGGCCAGAACAATCTCTAAATTATTATAAACGGCCGTGTTCACAAAGCCCGCATTCAGTGCCTGTTCGAGGTGGTAGCGGGCCGGGCCAAGTTGCTCGAGCTGAGCATAAAGACTTCCCATATTGTAGTGATATTGTCCCAGGGACAGATCTCCCCGCATTCCCTCAAGAAGTTCAATGGCCTTTTCGTAACGGCCTTCAACAAAATGGGTCTCTAATGACTTTAAGAGCTCGCTCATGCTAAGATCACCTCGATTGCAAAGCTTCATTATCGTCTCCTGTTTAATAGATGGCAAGGGCCGAGATTCTTGTGCACTAAGCAGGAATACTAGAGTGTGAGATATGTTTATTTTAAGGGCCGCAGAAGAAAAAGATCTCGATGACCTTTACGAGCTAAGTCAGCTGGTGACGTTCATCAATCTACCACCTGATCGTGACCTCATTGAAAAGAAAGTCTTGAGCTCTCTCAAGGCTTTTCAGACTCCTTCTCAAACCCTGTCCAAGAACTACTACCTCTTTGTCCTAGAGGATCTCGATAAGCAGAAAGTTGTCGGGGCATCAATGATTCACGCTCAACACGGCACAGACGAGGAGCCTCATTTTTATCTCACTGTTAGTCAGGAAAATAAATTTAGCAGTACTATTAATACGGGCTTTATCCACGGCACTCTTAAGCTAGGTCTAGAGACAGATGGTCCGACAGAAATCGGTGGCCTCATCCTAAGCCCTGAATATAGAAGAAATGATCAAAAACTGGGGAAGCAGCTCTCTTTTGTGCGTTTTATGTACATGGCGTTGTACCCGCAGCATTTTAAAGAATTAATTCACTCCGAGTTAATGCCTCCCTTTGATAAAGAAGGGCGCTCACCTCTTTGGGAGGCAATCGGTCGGCGTTTTATGAATATGGAATACCACGATGCCGATGTACTTAGCCGGAGCAACAAAGAATTTATTCTTAGCTTATTTCCCTCAGAAACGATTTACGAAACTCTCCTTCCCATGGAAGCTCGCAGCGCCATTGGTAAAGTTGGTGAGGACACGTTACCCGTAAAGCGGATGCTTGAAAAAATTGGCTTTCATTATACTAGTGAAGTTGACCCATTTGATGGGGGGCCTCATTACCGGGCAAAACTTAACGATATTAAGCCAGTCCAACAATCAACAAAGGTTGTTATTAATCTTAAAAACCCAGAGCAAAGCTCACTTTATTTAGTTATGCTCACCCCGAAAAATAATCCACACTTTAAAGCCGCTCTCATCGATGCGCAGCTTTTAGGAGAAGAGCTCTGGGTGGAATCTAAAACAGCTAACTCCATAGGCTTGAAAAATGGAGTCAAGAGCTTTGCCATGCCATTAAACGAGGAGTCCTAATGAAGTACGAATTAAAAGGAAATTATTTCGACAACAGTTTTCATTACCCGCCAACAACTGGTCCCTCAGCCGTTGTTGATTATATAAAAAAGACGTCACCTGCTGATACAGACTCTGTTCTTTGGAAATGTCCGATTCATTATCCACATGTAGATGCGGTTCTTGATTCAAGTGTTGAAGGTTACAAGACCTGGAGAAAAACGAGCCTTGAAGAGCGCATCCAAAAACTTAAAAACTTTCAAGAAGTTGTTCTCACCAAAGCGGATCAAATTGCAGAGGCCATTAGTCTTGAAATGGGAAAGCCTCTCTGGGAAGCAAAAACTGAAGCTGCTGCTTTGGCGAGTAAAGTCAAAGTGACTATTGAAGACTCGCTCGAAAGGATAAAGAATAAGCGCTACGAATCTCTAATGCCTGAAACAAACGCCCATGTCATTTACAAACCTCTAGGGCCTTCACTCGTCATTGGCCCTTTTAACTTTCCTTGCCACTTGGCCAATGGTCAAATTTTAAGTGCTCTGATTGCAGGCAACAGTATAGTTTTTAAACCGTCTGAAAAAACATGCTACTCCGGGCAACTCCTCATTGAATCGCTTCACGAAGCTGGATTTCCTAAAGGTGTCGTTAATATGATTCAAGGTGACGGAGAAGTCGCCCGCCGTCTCGTAAAAGACCGCCGCCTACGCGCCGTCTTTTTTACTGGCTCTAAAGAAGTTGGTTTAAAAATTCTCACGGCCACTCATCACGACCTCGGAAAACTCGTTGCGCTTGAACTCGGGGGAAAAAACACATCAATCATTCACTCTGACGCTCAGATGGACAACGCGCTCGCTGAAACTCTTAAGGGAGCTTTTCTTACCAGCGGCCAGCGTTGTACTTCAACTTCGATTGTAGCGATTCACAACTCAATTAAAGATCAATTCATTGAAAAGTTTCACGAACTCACCAAAAAAATAATCATCGACCATCCGATTAAACATGAGCGCCTCCCTTTTATGGGCCCTCTTGTTGACCAGCAGGCGATGGAGAACTATCTAACTTATGTTGGGATGGCCAAGCGTGAAGGCTTCGAAGAGATCATGCGAGGCAAACAACTTGAAAAAGTTCATAAGGGCCATTACGTCACCCCGTCAATTCACCTTGCTGAAAAAATGGATACTCAAAGCCACTTCTTAATGAATGAAATATTCGGACCAAACTGTACCTTCATTGGCTACGATGATTTCGAAGAGGCGATTGATATTTCCAACTCCACAGAATACGGCCTGGCCGCCTCTGTGTTCACTCAGGACAAGGTTATTTATGAAACCTGCTTGCGCGACATCGACGCGGGTCTGGTGAATCTTAACCGCTCAACAGTGGGCGCCAGCGCGAAGCTTCCTTTTGGAGGAGTTAAGAACTCTGGTAATTACCGACCTGCGGCCGTGGCCACTATCGATTCCTGCGTTTATCAATTGGCCAGCTTGGAAGTTCAAAAACCTCAAAGTGTCGATTTAAGTGGAATTCAAGGGCTTGAAAGTTAGCTAGAATTGCTCTTTATTGACGAGAACACCTGATTTCGTGGAGCGATTGAGGTTATCTTTGTTTTTTCGCTCAAGATCGAGGTCCACCAGGGAAGCTTGACGGTAAAGACCCATAACCTCTTTGCCTTTGAGCTTTTTTTGATTTGTTTTGAAACGCTCTTTTTCACTTAAGATGAAATAAGAAGTATTTCCATTTTCATCAGGCTCAAATTTTCTTTGCTCACTCTCATTGTCTTCTTTGTGTAACTTCTCAACAGATAAAGAGTTAAGGAGATCTTGGGTGTCGGGACCTGCAAGTATGGAATTCTTCTTGCGCATGGAAAAAGGGAGGATCTTAGCGGGCCTTTGGTGCCCTGTACGCACTCCAATATCCTCTTCCAGCAAAGATGTCAGAGGTGTACGTAAATCCCCCTCGTGCTTCGATGTAAGCTCGTTGATCTCCTCTGGTGTGAGGATCCTCATCAGGTTCATCATAAGGACGTTTTTAGCCGCCATATATTACACTCCGATTAGACTTATCGGATGATTAACCGAGTACTTGAGTCAATTTTTAAAATCCATGAATTTCAGGTATTTAGTTGAGAAGGCCGCCTTATTTTTTCTAGACAAATCCCTCGGGAAGCTTTATAAATATTCTCTATCTCAAATGTGATGGGGTGTAGCTCAGTTGGTTAGAGCAACGGACTGTTAATCCGTGTGTCGAGGGTTCGAGTCCCTCCTCCCCAGCCAATTCATCTTAAATTATCCTCTTATTCAAAGTCTCTTTGAGCTGCGTAGCTTTCGCAGTTTTCGGAACGATAGGCCAATTCACAGTAACTTAACCACTCACCATCTTTGAAATGTGCGAACCCATAGACCCAAGTTAAGTGATCCTCTTGAGAATTAAAGTAAAAATTTCCGGGCAATGTGGACGGCCCAAACCCATTAACTTGGTAGCACCAACCATAAGAGCGCATCTCAGTATCGGACAGAACTTCAAGCGCCTGCATTCCTGTAGGCGTGCCCATTATCGAGTTCATCCCCATCTCGTTACCTTGAAATTCTATTCCGGCCAATTCAAACAGATTCACACTATGCTGACCGGCACTTTTCTCGAGATTCAGTTTTTTATCGCCTTGATAAGCGATGCTAGAGTCACAAGGTCTGTGAACTTGCCATGTCACGGCATGTGAAGAGGAAATAAGAGAGAATAGAAGGCACAATATTATTTTTTTCATGACCAACAGCTACATCCGCGATGTTCATCTGACAAGCATCATCACCCCTTCCTCGGGGTGATTTTGATAACTATAGGCGAAAAACTCTCTTTGTAAAATTTTGGGATTCTCAAAATTATAGCCTACGCGTTTTTGTTTAAAGCTTTGCTGTTGCTTAGGGGTGAGTTGCGTCCACTGCTTTTGCACTTTTTCTCTTTGATTTGGAAAATGTGCGTAAGCAACGTGAAGCAACTCATGGTGATAAATCAACTCAACGCTTTCTTTGTCTCGCTCAATCGCCATTTGGTTAAGCAATACAATATATTTTTTGCCCTTAGATATAGAGAGATGTTGAAAATCCTCACCAATTACTTGCTGACAAAGCTTTCCATTTTCCGTTTGCAGCCAATTTGCATAATCTTTGAGATAGGCTTGACTCAAGCTCCCTCCTTTTACATACAAAGAGAATAGCTTTGGAGTTACCTGGGTTGGATTCAGCACTCCTTGGAAAACAAAATAACAATAACTGTGTGCTAGGAATTTCTCATTTTTTTTGAATAGTTTTTTTTCTGTTATATCCCTCAGCTCTTGATAGGCGTTCTTTTGATTCACTTTCTCTACACAAGAAGTGAAAGCAACTAAAAAAAACATACAAATTATCAATCGATTCATCATTAAACTTATTATAGCAAAAACTATAATAAATAGACGCTAAACTTGAGGATCATCCCACCCGAAAGCCAGATGTAACATGCGTAAGACAAGCTCAGAAGAATCTTCTCACTTAGTTTCTTACTCCCTCCCATGGAATGCCCCTTATTTTTAAAGAAGAAGTAGAGGGAAACACCACTGATCAAGATAAAGAATAAGTTTAAAAATAAAGTGTAGTCGAGTTTAAAAAACTCTCGCTCATTTATGTCTCCAATGAAGGAGGCATCGGGAAGGACTCCGGCAAAAGAGAAGCCATAATGCATAATTAATGATGTAAGAGTGAGAATCACGAGAAACATACCAAGAATATACATGGCCATTTTCCAACCGTAGTACTTGGCCTGAATTCTCATTACGGGAAACACAACCAAATCACTAAAGATGAAGGCCATGACGCCCGCAAAACTGACACCATTTGAAAACAAAACCGCGGCGAGGGGAATATTTCCCATTGAGCCAATGAATGTAAAAAAAGCGGCCAACGGTCCAACGAGAACTTGAAGAAGGATGTCGAAAAAGCCAGGGTTAGCGGCCCCTGATCCAACAAAAAGTGACTCAAAAAAGACTTCAGGAACAAAAGAGGCAATCACTCCGGCCACGGTGAATCCGATGGTGACGTCTTTCCAAACCATCTTCCATTCCATGACGTATTTCTGAAAGACTTTAATCCAACCCGCTTTGCTTTTAATAAGCTCTTTCCAGTCAGGTGCTTCATCGTTTGAACTTTGCCCCTCCTGTTCTTTTGCTCTTTCACGGGCCTGTTCTTCTAAGTTTTTGGGAAGGGTTAACTTAACAAAAACAACCATAAGTAAAATGAGAAGAAGACCACCTAAATACTCCCCCACCACAAACTGCCAAGAGAGAAACACAGAGATAACAATACCGAGCTCAATAACTAAATTTGTCGATGCTAAAAGGAAGGCCAGCGAGGGAACGAGTCCAGCTCCTTTAGCAAAAAGCGCACGCGTGGTTGAAAGGGCCGCAAACGAACAGGAGCTAGAGATAAATCCAAAAAAGGTGCCTAGAGTGACACTTTTCACACCAGTCTCACCCATCGTCTTTTTCATACGAGTTTGTGTGACAAAAACCTGAATCATACTACTAATGATGTAGCCCAGACCAAATGCCCAAAAGGCCATCCAGAACAATCCAAGTGTCGTATTCGCGGATTTTGACCAATGTAGTAGAAAATACTCCATACAGTTCCTCCTCTCATTCGTTTGAGATTTTCACTATCACGCTAGCATATGAGGGCGGAATCGTATAATACATCGCCTAGATACGTGCTTTAGGTTTTAGCATCAAGATGCCAGTTTTAAATTTGCTTTTTGTTTTTCTCGCTTGGATTGATTCTCGGCCATGATGTGCCCGATGAGCTGCTTGCCAATAGCGCCTTCAAAGCGGTGCAAAAGACTTGCACTCGAGGAAAGAAATTTTGTGAGTTTTTCTGTATCCCAATATAAATAACGGATTTGCGTCTTCGTCACAACGTCTGCCGTTGAAGCTGAATCGGTTAAGTAGCTCATTTCTCCTACGAAGTCTCCTTTTCCAAGCTCGGCCAGTTCAACACCACTGGCCTGAACGGAGCATTTGCCTTCAAGAATTAAAAACATCGCTCCCAGGTTTTTATTTTCTTTAATGAGGATTTTATTGCGAGGCTCACTGCGAGTATAGGCCAGATCTAAGAGTTTTTTAAACTCCATCGGGCTAAAGTTTTGAAAACGCTCTTGATAAATCTCTTTGATACGGCCATGAAATTTGACCGAAGCTTTATCTCGGAGAATAAGTCCAATATGAATGACGTTGGTTGTGATGAAGAGGACGTTCCACTTAATTGGAATCCAAAGTGGTTCACCAGAGATATTATAATTATAAGTAATAGAGGCAACTCCAGCGACGATGGCAAGAATTCGCAACCATAAAATCCGGCGCACGAGAAAAGAAAAAAAGATCAATGTGTATGCCAGATGTCCCAGGTAGGGAATTATATTATCTTCCATGAGGGACTCATCGGATTATGCTACGAGAAAAATAACTTTTTTTGATAAATATCACTCTAATCGACTGAAAACACGACAATATGGGTCCATGCTTTCACACAATAATGAATTCTCTTTGGCTCCGTTATACTTAGTGATAAACATAGCACCATTAACTTAACTCACACGAACAGGCTTTATAATGAAAAGCATTTTATACTCAAAGAAGCACTACCAAAAACTCAAAGATGAAGTGGCAGAATCTTATAGCGATTTCATGCAAGATATTCGCGAGGACCTGGACGAGGGCCACCAAACAGATTTTCTAAGCCCAAACTTTTTAAGAGAGCTTAAAACTTTTATCCACTCTGACGAGATCAAGAACTATTCTCCATTGGCCATGCACTGGGCCCATGGCCTAGACCTGCTGATTCAAATCGTTCAGTTACACGAAGAACTGCAAGAAAATGAAAACAATGAAGAGCTGAGCGTTGAACTTGAAGAAGAGATTTTTCATTTTTGGGATGAGCACGAACACTCCAGCATCTTTATTGAAATCACACAAAAGGGAAAAGATGCGCACGCAGCCTCCCTTGAACTTATTCCCTTACTGGAAAATCAGTTGCTGAGCTTTTACCAACTTCACCTAACTAAAGATCCTTTTATTAGTGACCTCCCGTTAGTTTATCAAGCCGTGCCTGAGAAAGGTGATGGTGATATTGGTCTCTCAATTGGTAAAGAGGCCAATTTCTGCCCCCTCAATGTTGAGCACTTGGAAGGGCTGATCCCAATATCAAGAGTTGACCACCAGCAGGGCTTTATCGAAGTCCAAGAAAGTGAAGATAAAATCTATAATGCAGAATTCTCGTGTCAAGCTTCCGTGATCGAGATCGAAGATCTTAAATTATCTTATCTGCCCATTTGCAAGAAAGGCTGCGATCAAAAAGAAGAGCAAATACAAAGAATTCAAAAAGCGCTGAATCAAATCAAGAGTGAATCCCCAGAATGTTTCGAGTTGATCCAAGGGTTTGCTAAAGCAATCGTTCCCATTGATGAAGCAGGTGTTGTCAGTTACTCCATGCAATCTCTACCTGGTTATTCCTGCCTCAATCTATTTGAACGTGACGATCTGGATCTAATGGATGACCTGGTTCATGAAAATGGTCACCACTACCTCAATGCTTATTTGAACCATACCGAACTCATTGATGAAGGACCAGATCAAGTTTACTACAGTCCCTGGAGGCGTGCGCTTCGTCCGATCCGCGGGATTTACCACGCCTACTGCACCTTCTTTTGGGCCTTGAAACTTTTCAGTGACCTCGCCATCAAAGATGAAGGCAAAAACCCGAAAATTCTATCCCGAGCTCTAGAAGAGGCAGAGATGTTGAGCTTTTGCCACCCACTTTTAGAGTGGGCCTATGAGCGCGGAGATATTGAAGATGAAGGTTATGAGGTTTTTAAGGCGTTTCAAAAAGAAGTCTTCCAAATAATTTCAGAACTTCCTCGAGGCAAAGACAATGCCGAAATTCTAGAACTACGTGAACACCTCAAAGAAGTAAAAGAAAAGTATCACTCAGAGCTTTGAGAGTCTCGACTGCATTTCATTGGCCGGCATGAGATCCCCTCTGGATTTCGCGGCGAGGATTCCCTTTTGGTAAATACTCTTCGCTTGGTCCATTTCCTTTAAGGCTTCATGCGCTTTTCCAAGGAGAACATAAGCCGTCGAGTATTTAGGGTTTTGCTCTAAGACAATTTTTAAATGCTCAATGCTCTTCGGGAAGTCTGATCGGTGGTAAGCAATATCAGCAAGGCCATAATTAGCGATCTCATCAAGTTCATCAATTTCTAACACTTGATAGAACATTTTCTCACGCTGGAGCATTTCTTGTTCTTGTTTTTGAGACTGCTCTTCGCGCTCTTTTTTTTGCTTGGCCTCTTCTCCAAAGCGGCTAAAGGATTTAAACGTTGCTTCACCTTTTTCCTTTTCGGCTTCTTCAATTCGTCCGAGCTTCATTAAATATAATGATTTATTTGTATGCGCCATTACTGAATTTGGGTCGACCTCTTGAAGTTTATCCATAAGCGCTATGGCCTGCTCATACTTCTCCTGGCGCCCCAAAATCACTCCGAGTGATTCGTAGGCTTCATCATTCACTGGATCAAAATGCAACGCCGCCTCGAGGTCTTGTACTGCTGTTACTTCATCACCGTCTCTGAAGTTCTCAGCACCGGACTCAAAGAATTGGACTGACAATTCTTTCCAGCTCTGTGCCTGAGAATAAGGCAAGTAACGGACGCTCCCTTGAATAAAAGATTCTCGATCTGCGCTCAGCTCTATCGGGGTTGCATTTACTCTTTCTTGTCGTGCAAGCTTAACGAGTAGCAAAGTATGATTGTCGTAATCCAAATGATTTAAATAAGTCGCAACCTTTTTTTCTCGTGAATAAAGTTTTTGACCGGGTTTCCAGTCTAACTTCTCCGACGAATCTGTTTCGATGAGTACGGGATAAAATGCTGCGCCTCTATTATTTTGAATTTTTGCAACAGTTTCTTGTCCTAGAAAGCAGCCCTTTTTGTAGTCGACGGCCAATTCATTAAGACGGGTTTCATTAATGAGAGTTTTATCGTCGACACCTTCCCCCCAAGAGGGAAAGCCACTTAAAAGACGAAGTGCTTCTGCGGCCGTACCTGAGATCTGATTGCCTCTCGGTGCATTCTTTTGCCAAATCCAAGTTGCAGGCCATGAATGCATAGTGATATGCAGACCAAGCTCGGCACAAGTTTTACCGAGTCCCCCGAGAGCAACGAGACCGTTGAGGTCCGTAACTTCCATCTCGACGTCTTCCATAATAATGAACTTTTCAAGGTCCTTAATTGTGACAGATACCAGTTCTTTGGGAACCCAAAGAAAAAAACCTTTTTTTTCACAGTGACCGACATAAAAGTATGAAACAACTTGTCCTGATCTATTGAGGCGGGCACTCAGTCTCATTGAGCCAGGATCAAGATTATCAATTCGACTTGTTAATTGAGAGTTGAGAAATGACTGAGCATCACTACCGTGAACTCGTACAATGGACCAAGAGTCTCTTAAATCTAAGATTCCCCCATCGCGCTTAATGTCCTGAAGCTCATTTGAATTCATTTAAACTGAAAAGGATTCGCCGCAACCGCATGTGTTTGTGGCATTGGGGTTTTTAAAAACAAAACCCTTTCCTTGCAGACCATCCTCAAAATCGAGAATCACGCCCTTTAGGTAAATCGCCGATTTTAGGTCGACAAGAACTTTCACACCGTCGACTTCCAAGACGTTATCTTTCTCTTTGGCCTGGTCAAAATCAATTTTATAGGAAAGACCTGAGCAGCCTCCACCCACAACACCTAAGCGAACACCGGTATCCGGTCCTTTTTGCTGTTTTTCAATAATCTTTCCCATCTGCTCAAGGGCCTTGGGTGTGATATCGATAATTTTTTGAGTCGTTTCCATATTTAATTTCCACCTACAAATAAGGGTAATTTTCACCTATTTCTAGCATATTATAACACAAATTCAAGATGAGATCATTTTAGACAATTGAATTACCAAGCAACCTGCTATAATATTTTCAAGGAGATATGAAAAATGGCAATTGTTCTCGTTATAAAAGATATGGGTGATGTTCACTCAGTGCACCTCTCAGCGAAACCGATAGTTTTGGGGAGGTCGGCTGCCTGTGACGTTAGAATTTCAGATGAGAAAGTCTCTGGCCGACACCTCGCGCTAAAGCTCAATGGCCAAGGTCGAGTTATGATTAAGGATCTTGAGACGACAAATGGCACCTTACTCAATGGTGCTAATATTACCGAGTCCTTTCTCATGATCGCCGACAAACTCAAAATTGGAGATGTAGAGCTACGCCTAGACGATTCACAAATGTCACCAAAGGAAAAAAAGCCCCTCGCTCGTGACGACGCTCCTACTCAAATCAAATACATCCAAATGCCTGGGAGCTCTTCAGGTATAAATAAAATACCAATAAAAGAGAACCCAGAAAGCGTTCAAAAAGCCCCCCCTACTGAACCCCAAAAAGAGGACGAACCCACAGTTGTACAAAAGGAAAAGGAAAGCTCGGAGAACCAGCAACCTGCGATAAAAGATCGACTTCTCCATTCTTCGCAAAAAGTTTCGCAGGATCACAGTAACGATCAAGATGGTCTTGAAGATGAAAACATAATCGACCGAGGTGACCCACCTGACTCGCCCGAAGAGCTTAATCTCTCAGTCGATCAAAAAACTAAACCTGACAACAAAAAGAAAAAGCCCAGCAAGCAAAAAAAGCCGAAAAAACAATCAATACTACAAGGATTTTTGCAGATATTTAAAGGTAACTAAACCTTCCAAATCTTTTCTTCTCCGCCTGTTTTCTTATTCACAAAACGTCCCAAAACAAAGAAATAGTCTGAAAGCCTGTTCAAAAACATCAAGGCTTCTTGAAGAAAAGCATCACTAGACTGTTTTTTAAAGCGAACAACTTTTCTTTCACAACGCCGACATACAGTTCTGCATATATGTGCTTGAGCACTGGAACGACTTCCTCCTGGGAGAATAAAGTTTTTAAGGTCACTTAACTCCTCACCCATCGAATCAATTCTAGACTCGAGCAATTCAATTAACTTACTAGAAGGTTTTGGCAATTTAAACTTCTCTCGATCTTCAGGTTCGCTGGCCAAAAAGCTTCCCGTGCAAAAGATTTGTGACTGAAGCCACTCCAAATCGGCGACCTCTTTTTTAAGAGATATACTCTGTCCTATCTCTGCAACCAGAAGACCAATATGAGAATTCAATTCATCAACATCTCCATAAAGCTCTATGCGCTCGACATCCTTCGCAACTCTCTGACCACCGACAAGAGAGGTTTCCCCTTGATCTCCAGTCTTTGTATAGATTTTAAACTTGCTCATCTACATATTCCTTCGGTACTTGCCACCCACTTCGTACAAGACTGAGGATATCTGCCCCAAAGAGCAGCTATTCACGGTACTTAATAGTTGCTCAAAAATATTACCACCATTCAGGGCCACATCTCGCAGCTTCGCCAGAGCCTCTTGCGAAGAGGCAGCATGGTTTTTTTGAAAACTCTGCAAGCGTTTAATTTGTTGCATTTTTTCTTCATCACTATTACGTGAAAGCTCTTGCTCTTTTTCCACGTCATTAGATTGTTCAGAAAGATAAGTGTTAACTCCGATAATCGGCAGTTCACCATTATCTTTCAAAGTTTCATAATGAAGGGATTCCTCCTGAATTTTCGAACGTTGGTACATGCTCTCCATCGCACCTAAAACCCCTCCTTTATCAGAAATCCTTTCAAACTCCGCAAGTACAGCTTCTTCAACAAGCTCACAAAGTTCTTCAACAATGAAGGAGCCTTGAAGGGCGTTGTCGGTTTTATTTAAACCAAACTCACGATTGATAATCATTTGGATCGCCATCGCTCGGCGAACACTGGACTCTGTCGGTGTTGTTATCGCCTCGTCGTAAGCATTTGTATGAAGCGAGTTGCAGTTATCACTTAGGGCAAGAAAAGCCTGAAGAGTTGTTCGAATATCATTAAAATCAATTTCTTGAGCATGTAACGAACGCCCAGATGTCTGGATATGATACTTAAATTTTTGAGACTTTGTGTTCGCACCGTATTTATCTCGCATCGTGACTGCCCAAATTTTTCGCGCGACACGGCCAATTACTGTGTATTCGGGGTCAAGTCCATTGGAGAAAAAGAAAGAAAGATTGGTACTGAAATCGTCGATCTTCATTCCTCTCGATAGATAATATTCCACATAGGTAAAACCATTTGAGAGAGTAAAGGCCAATTGAGTGACAGGGTTGGCGCCTGCTTCCGCGATATGATAGCCACTAATAGAGACGCTGTAGTAATTCTTAATTGCATTTTTACAAAAATACTCTTGGACGTCGCCCATCATTTTCAACGCAAACTCGAGAGAGAAAATGCATGTATTCTGTGCTTGATCTTCTTTTAGAATATCAGCTTGAACGGTTCCTCTTACATTTTGCATGACCTCCATACGTTTTTGCTCGTCCCAAAAATCGTCACCTTCCAATTTTTGGCGCATGGCCGTGTTCATGTAGAAAGCCAAAATAATAGGTGCCGGCCCATTAATCGTCATTGAGACGGAGGTGCTCGGGTTCGACAAGTCAAAGCCGTCGAAAAGCTCTTGCATATCGGCGATTGTAGCAATGTTAACTCCAGCTTCACCAATTTTACCAAATATATCAGGCCGCTTATCTGGGTCCTCTCCATAAAGAGTCACAGAATCAAAAGCAGTCGAGAGCCTCTTGGAGGGGTCATCCTTTGAGAGATAATGAAATCGCTTGTTTGTTTTTTTAGGACCACCTTCGCCTGCAAACATTCGTTTTGGCTCTTCGTCAGTTCTTTTGAATGGGAATATGCCTGAAGCATACGGAAAAAAACCGGGAAGGTTTTGCGATCGTATAAAACGAAATTTTTCGGCCAAAGATCTTAGACGTGGTAGACCCACGCGAGAGATTTTTGTGCCGGTCAATGAAGTATAATGGGTTTGTACTTTTATTTCTTTGCCACGAACCTGATAAGCAAACTCTCCACTATGATAATCACTGAGCGTGCCATCAAACTCTCCAAGCTCTTCGAGAATTCCTTTCGGTAGGTCTTCACCGATTTTGTGAAGCTCATTTTTAAGCTCTTGGTGCTCAGGAAGTAGCTCACAAGTCTTCTCCAAGGCTTGGTAGTCCTCTAGCTTATGTGCAACGCTCTCTATTTCTTCATTATACTGACGACAAGTCTGAGCAATGTCTCTCAAATAAAGTGAGCGCTCAGCACTTATAAGCGAAGGCTTTCTGGCCGGTGAACGTTCGCGCTTGAGATCCTTAAGTTCAGCCATTGACCAATTGAAGTCTTCTGCTAAAGTGCAGAATAAATCGTTCACACCCGAGTCATTAAACTGAGAGGCCATAGTTCCAAAAATGGGAAGCTCTTCATCTTTAGGAGAGCCTGGATGACCGGCGAAAAGCCCATGATTGCGTCTGTATTGTTTTTGTATGTCACGTAAAGAGTCTTCCGAGCGTGGTTTTTCAAATTTATTCAAAACGATATAATCTGCCACTTCAAGCATTTCAATTTTTTCTAACTGTGTCGCCGCACCGTATTCCGGTGTCATAACATAAACACACTTGTCGGCCACCCTAGTGATTTCATCTGATGCCTGTCCAATTCCTGAGGTCTCAACAATCACAAGTCCAAAATCCTGGGATTTTAAAAAAGCAACGACGGCCTGAATTTGAGGAGAGAGTTCTGTCTTAGAGTCTCTTGTGGCCAAAGAACGGATATAGAATTGCTCGTAGCTTGCGCTCCCTAAGCGAATTCTGTCGCCCAAGAGAGCACCTTGAGTTTTTTTCTTTGTAGGATCAACAGAGACTAGCGCTACTTTTGTTTGCGGGTAATGACGGTTAAAACGCAAAAGAATCTCATCGATGAGAGATGACTTGCCTGCTCCTCCTGTCCCTGTAATTCCGAGGACCGGTACAGAACCTACTTTGTGGGTAACTGGACACTCACTGCTGTTTTCAATTGAGCTAATCACTTTCGCTATATCTGAAAAGCTTAACGAAGCCAGTCGGTATGAACTAAAATCGACTTCTTCTAGAGTTGAGTGCTGTGCGCGCTCAATCATATCGTCGATAATACCAACAAGTCCTAATTTCATTCCATCATCAGGTGAATAGATCCTCGTTATGCCTTTATCATGCAGGGCCCTGATTTCATCCGGTGTGATCACTCCACCACCGCCACCAAAAATGCGGACGTTTTTAGCTCCAGCTTCATCGAGAAGTTCGCGAACATAGGCAAAATATTCATTATGTCCGCCCTGATAAGAACTCAAGGCAATGGCATGGGCATCCTCTTGAAGAGCCGCGTCGACGACTTCTTGAGCTGATCGGTTATGACCTAAGTGAATGACTTCAACCCCTTTAGATTGGAGTAGTCTTCTCATAATATTTATAGAGACGTCGTGGCCGTCAAAAAGACTGGCGGCCGTTACAAAACGCAGCTTATTCATAGAAACCTCAGGCTTGTGTTAATTTCAGTATATAGCGTAAAAAGCACCTCTTGGAAAACTATGGAATATTGTTGGGCCCAGATTGTCTTTATTTCCCTCGACAAATACGTTAAACTAAGGTCATTAACAATGACACGGATGGTTATCCATGAGTGATGAACAAGATAAAGAACAAGACGCAGAAATTATCATTGAGAATCCGTATCACCCGGCGAGACTCAAACCTTTAAGAAAAGGCAAAAGACCGCCGAAGCTCCTTGCTATTGTCCACCAGAGTGGTTGTACAGGGTGTGAAGTCTGCATTGCTGGCTGTCCAGTGGACTCGATCGAACTTGTTCCAGGGCCGAACCCAAATAATCCCACTTTTCAACAAACTGTCGAGATCGATGTTGCTCGTTGCATTGGCTGTCAGAACTGTTCCCAAGACTGCCCATGGGAAACAATCATGATGTACAAACAAGAAGACGCTTTCTCAGCTTGGTCACATGAGACCTTAAAATCAGAGCTTTATATTCCGGAAGATAAAAAAGAAGAAATGGATAAAGCTTTGGGTGTTCCCAACCTTGTAAAAGAAGCTGAAGAGAAAAGCTCTTAAGCGCTACCTTTGCTTTGTTCCACTTCTTTTGCTTGTTCTTTTAGTAGTTTTCGTTGAATAAAATAATCAATAATCAGCAGTCCTGCTGCAATGGAAATTGCAGCGTCAGCGATATTAAAAGATGGGAAGTGGTGCTCTTTGTAGTGAAAATCTAGAAAGTCCACTACGTATTTAAGCGTAAAACGATCTATTAAATTTCCAACGGCACCTGCGAAAATTAAGCTGTAGGCCAAACATAAAAGCCCATTACGGTGGCGCTCTGCCCAGATAAGATAAATCATCCAAAAGCAGGCAAAAACGGGAACGATTAAAAAGAAGCTCACTCGGATAAACTCTGGTGCCCCTCGCCCCATGCCAAAAGCTGCGCCAGTATTTCTCACATATGTGAGATTAAAAAGACCATCAATAATTGTGGTCGACTCTCCTAGAAAAAAATTCTGTTGAATCGCTCCCTTCGTTAACTGATCTGAGATAATAATTGCCGTTATGAGTAGGGACATTTTCCAAATTCGATCCATCTCTTTTCCTAGTAATACACTTTTGGGTTAATTTCATACTTTTCAATTTTTCGAAGCAAAGTCTTCTTGGGAATATTGGCCTTCAAGGCCGTCTGATTAATTTTTCCTTTATTTTGCTTCAAAGCAAAAACGATAAACTCTTTTTCAAATTGATCTTTTGCCACTTGAAAGTCCATCTTCGTTTCTTCGCCTTCTTGTCCAAAATTAAAATGATAACCTTCTCCATCTTGCGCTGGTCTCATGCCGTCATCTAAAACTGAATCTTGAATGCCCTTAAAGTCGATAATCGTGTCGTTTTCATTTTCTTGGTCAGAGGCGCTTGGTTTTTGGGCATTGTTTTTTGATTTCCGGACGCTGTCTGGCAGAGAGCTTGGATGAATGAGATCAGTGGACTCAATGATAAAGGCGTGTTCAATCACATTACGAAGCTCTCGAATATTGCCCGGCCAATCGTAACTTTTGAGAAGGTCCATTCCGTCGGCCGTTAGACCTTGGATCTCGAGGTTGTGGATATTGTTAAAGTAGCGAAGATAATAATCTAAAAGATGTGGAATATCCGCCGTTCGCTCTCGTAGAGGAGGTAAATAAACGGGCAGAACATTTAATCTATAGAATAAATCTTCTCGAAAGGTCCCTTCTTTAATCATCTCTTCGAAGGGCTTATGAGATGCTGCAATCACTCGAACGTCAGTTTTGATATCTCTGTTGGCCCCTACGGGAGTAAATGTCTTTTCTTGCAGAACACGAAGAAGTTTTACCTGCATTGTTGGCGAGATATCGCCAATCTCATCGAGAAATAGAGTTCCACCATCGGCATATTGGAATTTTCCAATCTTTCGCTCGGAAGCACCAGTAAAAGATCCCTTTTCGTGTCCAAAAAGCTCAGACTCAATGAGGTTATCTGGAATTGCGGCCAGGTTGATTGTCACAAACCGCTCGTCTTTCCTAGGCCCGTTATAGTGAATGGCCTTGGCCACGAGTTCTTTGCCTGTCCCGGACTCACCTCGTATAAGTACAGGCGTATTAACCTGGGCAAGCTTACCGATGACGTTAAAAACCTTTTTCATCACATCCGACTCACCGACAAACTTATCTTTATTTGTCCCGAGAGAGAGAGATGGTGCGGAAAAAACAGACGTTTCAACGAGTGATCTGGCCTTCAATGCGCGTTTTATCAAAGCGACGAGGTTCTCAGACGAAATGGGCTTTTCTAGATAATTATAGGCGCCTTCTTTAACCACCTTAACCGCGTCACTAACGTTAGAGTAAGCGGTCAAGATCAAGACGATGATTGAAGGGTCATGCTTTTTAATCTCAGTCAGTGCGGTAATGCCGTCCATCTCTGGCATGTTCACGTCCATGACGACAAGATCGTACTTGTCTTTTTGAACTGCGCTGAGGGCCTCTTTCCCGTTGTCGGCAACATCGACGTAAAAATGGTGGTACTCAAGGGCCTGCCGGACAGAGTCCTGCAATACCTTATCGTCATCCACTACTAACACTCGGTGCATTTGTGCCCCCTTATTTAATTAGGCTTAATCACTTACTGATTTTTTAATTTTACTGTAAAGACAGTACCTTGTCCCAATGTGGAACTTGCTTCAATCTCCCCACCGTGTAATTCAACGAAATACTTGACCAAGTATAATCCAAGTCCCGTTCCCTTGATACTATGGCTAGCGTCATTTTTAACACGATAAAACTTGTCAAATATATGTTCCAAGTCCGCAGGATCGATCCCCACACCATTGTCAGAAATTTGTATATAAACCCACTTTTCATCATCCCAAGTTGTCACTTTGACTGTACTTCCGCTTCCTGAGTATTTAAGCGCATTTTCCACAAGATTAGAAATCACCCTTTTAACCAAATCGATGTCAAAAGATATCGGATAGAGTGCTGAAAGCTCCTTCTCTAGCCGGATGTCCTTTTTTGCAGCGTCATCTTGAAGCCCCTTAAGGACATTCTCGATGATCTGATTAACATCCTTTGAGACTATCGATAATGTTAAATTTCTCGACTCGATCTTGGTTAAGTCCAAAATAGAAGTGATAAATTTATTCAACTCTTTTGTTGCATCGACAATGGCATGAAGATTTTTGCTCAAGGTTGGGTTTGTTTTATTTTGCTGAATCATCACATCTGCTAGCCCCGCAATTTTTGCGACAGGAGTTTTTAAGTCGTGACTCATCAAGGAGATAAAATTTTGCTTTAAGTTCTCAACCTTTTTCAGAAGTTTTGTTTCCTCTTGGATAGCGTACCTTCGTTGATATTCAGCGATCGCTCTGAAAGGAACCCAAATATAGTAAACGACAAAAACAGTCAAAACGAGATGTGTAAGATAAATCCAAATACCAAAAATCGAAAAGCTCACAAAGCCTATGGCCACGATACCGGAAAGAACACTTAAAGTGATCAACAGACCGCGGGTTGGAGTGACAAGCGAGATGGTGAGCGAGAGCGCAACGGCAATAATCAGGCATAATGCGTATGAGTATTTTTTCGGCCATTGATAAATGGTTTTATTTTGAAAGAGTGATTGAATTATTTGTGCATGAACTAAAAGCTTAGGCGCGCGGTATTCCTCTCTATTAAATGGAGTTAGGACGTAATCTGATTGACGTTCAATGTTTTGAGAGCCAACCAAAACGATCTTATTGTTAAAAAAGCCCTTCGGAAAGTTCCCTACCGCAACTCGGTGAAATGGAATGGTCTTAATTCTTGTTTTACTCTCTATTGGCGTATCATAGTAGCGATACAAGAAAAAGGTCGCGTCGGCTTCGCGAACATAGTATGTCCCCTTCATAATAGAGGCATCGAGAATTTCCATCTTCCTTTTTTCTCTAAGCTGATTCGCGGCCCACAAGTGAAGAGAGCTATCCCCGGAGATGTTAAATATCGCTCGCCTCGATACGTCATCTCTCGCAAAAGTCATTTCATCGGTATCAATCAGGGCGAGAGAATGCCCAAAATTTCTCAATTCTCTTGGCGGCAGCTTCTCCCCCCATTTATCCATGGATGTGCCAAAGCGAAACTGCCCTCCTCTTAAATTATATCTTTCAATACCGGACTTAAAGCGCTGCATGGCCTTCGCGTCAACCTCCGTCAAAGGCTCTTCCATCTCAACAAGATAGGATATGGCCGCAGGCTCGTCTTGCCGCAAACGACTCATTAACCGTTCGTGACTAGCGTATGTATACGGGTAACTTTCGCCTAAAAAACGATCGCTCTCATCATCCATTGTTATCAGCACAACATTATCTTTAAAGGCCATCCCAAAGTCATAGCGAACCCTGAGGTCATAAAGGATGGCCTCAAGTGAAGCAAAGGAATACTGGAAAAGTATGAAGACAAAGCCCAAAGTAAACAGCAGGGGATAATAATGAGAGAGCTCTGACTTTTTCTTTGCTCCCTGGCGTTTACTCTTGTCTTCCATAAACTCCCATTCCTTGGGTTTCAAATAGGCCTTCTTGAGTCCCCTCATGAAGAAGAGAAAAGCTCTTCATATAATTTCGAAAATAAGTTTGATTTGACTCCGCTATTTGAAGCAGGCGCAAGCGATACAATGTCGGTGCAATATTGAGAGATTCTGGGAAGCTTTCTAAGGCGATGCTCTTATAAGACTGTTCGCGTTTAATAACTTCAAGCAAGGATTCATGTATAAGCCATGCTGGATAAAAGAAAAAGCTAAGCAATGATGTCAAAATTCCTTGTCCAAAAACCTTTCGGAAGGCCAAGAGCACTAAGACATACGGTGCATAAAAAAGCACGGCCAATCTAAGAGATTGAGGGGATTTCGTTTTAAATTCAATAAGTGCGGCCAGTAATAAGGAGTCTATTTGATCTTCATTGAATGTCCTCATAAGTTGTGAACCTATAACGACCTGCTTTCTTTTGCCCGGGCCATGGAGAACGAGGACATCTTGATTCAAACGAGTCCCTTCAAAGACTTCTACATGACCTAGCTCCAGCAAATAAGAATAATTATTTATCTTATTTTTTAGGCGGCGCTCACGATTGAGATCACGAGCCTCAACATAAGACAAAAATAGCCGATCACCGAGAAGACCATAAACGCAGGTCAAAATCACGGCCACAAGCATACCAACCCACGCGCCATGTTCCGGACCTAACAGTACTCCCGTTAATATAAAAGGAGTAAGAAATGAAATCCATGCCAGAGAATAAATAAAATACTTGTAAATACGGCAACCTATCCTTTCTGTGTTGTGAACATATTTCACCACATACGCTTCATTATAGACAAAAATTCTATCGCAGGCTATAACCACTGCACACAACGGCACATCATAAGCGCCAAATAGTTATGACTCAAGCGCTTGAAAACAAAGAGTTTTTCTCAGTGCGGCTACCTTCACATCTCGCGCTGTGATATGTAAGCCAAACAGTTGTAATCGTCAAGGGAGCAGGGGGACTATGTACTTTGATAAATTATTATTCGGCACTGCCGGAGTGCCGCACAGCACACAAAAGAAAAATAACCCAATTGAAGGCGTTAAGCGTATTCATGAACTTGGACTAGACTGCATGCAGCTAGAGTTTGCTCATGGAGTAAGAATGAAAGAAGAGGTTTCTTCAGGCTTAAGAAAAGCATCTTACGAGCTTGGAGTCCCCTTAACTTCACATGGGCCATACTATATCAACCTGAACGCTCGCGAACAGGATAAAATTGACTCTTCAGTTGAGAGAATTATCCAAACAGCGAAAATCAGCGACCTTTGCGGTGCTGAATCAATGACATTTCATGCTGCGTTCTACATGAAAGACTCACCATACGATGTGTTTGATCTTGTTGAAAAAAGCCTAAATGTCATCGAAGAAAGGCTTGGTCGCCTTGATATTGAAATACAACTTCGCCCCGAGCTGACAGGAAAAACATCACAATTTGGATCACTCGAAGAGCTTATCAGCCTGACAAAAAACGTCCCAAGCTGCTCTCCTTGTATGGACTTCTCTCATCTCTTTGCCCGCACAGGTGAAGTTAATACCTACGACGAATTTTGTGACGTCTTAGGTTTACTTCAAGATGAATTAGGAAAAGACGCTCTTGATAGTATGCATATTCATACTTCAGGTATCAGTGCAAACTCTAAAGGCGATCTTAAGCATTTAAACCTCAACGAAAGTAATTTTAACTGGAAAGATTTGATGCGTGCCCTTAAGAAGTTTGATTGCAAAGGCTACATGGTCTGCAATAGTCCAAACTTAGAAGAAGATGCAAAACTAATGAAAGATTTCTACCTGGCCTTATAAGCCGATCCAAGAGGGGGTGCTAAGCGCCCCCTTTTTTTTGGGTTCTTTGAAAACTCTTTTGGGCAAACTTTAAAATGTCCTGAAGATTTTCTTCTTTCCCTGACTCGATAAAGCTGACAAACATTCCTTCGTCTTCTGTTGTTAAAAACACAACATCAACGTCTCTACCTACTACGGTTGAAAAAATCTCTAGAAGACGGTAATCATCACTACCTTGATGGATGTGAATATACCCCTGACTTTCTATATTAAACTCACTAAGTGGACCCCAATTACAGGGAAGATCCAAACAATGCCCTCCGACGTGAAAGCGATAACATTTTGTTTCTTCCCGCCACAAAACAGGCTCAAAACAATAGCTTAACTCTTCTAAAAACTCGACAAAAGGAGTTCCTGGAGTCGAATGTTGGTCTGATTGGTCGCAAAAGTACCGATACAAATCATCGGGTGTTTTTGCAGAATCATTTTCTGGAATGAAGCTGTATGTTTCATCCAAAAGCTGGTGGATAAATCGCGTGTCTTTCTTTGGATCCATAATTAATTTATCGGATAACCCGCAATAAATCTTTAGGGTTGCGCTCCACTCATGTCATCGGGCATAACACCCTGATTATCCTGAGAAAAATCATCGGGAGTTAACTCTGATGATCCTTCATAGTATGATTTTACATTCTCTACACTCGCGATTTTCCACTTTTCATCTTCTTTGACGAGCTCGGCGATTTTCCTGACGTCTACGCTATAAACAGACTTTCCCTTTGATTGGGCGTCGTACTCGATTGTATAAGTGATAAAGCATTTTAGTTCTTGGCAGTTTTTCTTATTAATATCGAAATCTTTCTGAATGGAATGCTTCATTTGCTCAATAAAAGTATCAAACTGACCTTCATCCATCGTCTCTAATGCGGCCCTTAGGTCACCCGTTGAGAGCTCGATAAATCCATCTTTTGTTGCATTCGTTGAGTGCGTATAGTTCACATAAGAACGAAGACCAGATTCCGGGGTTTGCTCTTCTTGGCAAGCACTCAGCATTAAAATGATCGTAAATAAAAAGAACTGGTTAAACTTTTTCATAAATTCCGCCTATATAATATTTTGAACGTAACCACGGTCGCTCATTATATCATAAAAGTCTCCCCATCCTAAAGATGAGGAACTTTGCTTCTTTGGCCTTGAATTTAGTTTCAATCCAAGGCCAGCGCCGTATGTACTAACTACCCGAGCAAAAGACTCAAACTCGTATCCCTCAAAAAATATTTTCAGATTCAGCCGCCCTCTCAACTCATCCCACTTCTCATCTAACAGAACGAAACAAGACTCATCGTCTAAGTTTGAGATCCAGCCGCTATAAACTTCTCCCTCTGGCAAAGTTAGCTCCACTTGAACCGGGTAGGTGGGCCGAATATTTATGTCGCTTAGGTTAAAGCAGGGATGATAAGAAGCATCTTCAAGCTCTAGCTTCCAAAAAATGCTGTAATAAAAAGAAAAAATGACATAAATAAAGCTTAAAATGAGTATTACTTTATCGAAACCATGTAGAAAAAGCAGGAAACTGTCTAAAAACACCCAGCCAAAAAAAACTCCTAAAAATAGAATCGAAATCTTTTTCGCCCGCCAAACCTGAAGCATAGTAAGAAGTCCTAGGGCGATCAACAACTTTGAATTCAAAGCATTTTGAACCAAAAATGGCATGTCTATGGTTGAAACTTGAGCGAAAAGGGAGTGAACAATATGATAATAAACAAAAGATAACATTATAAAGAAAATTGTATTCTTAAGCACCGAGCTTCTTTTTAATAACTTAACACTCATACTTTGCCCACTTCATTCTAGAGTCTTCTTTGGTCATAATAAACACATGTTACCTCACCTAGAAATAACAAACAGATGTATTGGCTGTGACAATTGTAAACAACTTTGTCCAGAGGATGCCATCTTTCGTGATCAACAACAGTATATTATAGAAAAATCTTCTTGTATCCTTTGTTCGATCTGTATCGAGGTTTGCCCTGTCGATTGTATCAAGCTGATTCAAAACTCAGTTGACTAACCTCTCCCTCCCAAAGTCTGTAAACGATATTTTTTACTTCAATATAGATTCCCGGCAAAGTGTACTTTATCGCTTTCGGCGTAAAGTTTAGTACTTGCTCGCTCGTACTACGATAACTCTGTTTCTCAGCCTGCAGATTATTACAACTAATGGCCCCTAGTTCAATCAGCCTGTCCATTAACCTTTCGTCTTTAAAAGTCTGCCATATCGATTTTTCGTATAAATCAACCGTTCCGTAGTCTTGTATTAAAAATTCTTCCTCTACAACGCACGATTCACCTTGATTGGTCGTGGCGACTGTTTGAAAAAAAGAGCTTTCTCCTTGAACGTACTTTATTAAATCAAGATTGATTAATGAAACCCCAGAGAAAGTCCAATAGCGTTGCTCGTTTGATGGACCTGCAATTCTAATAAGTTTTCCCTCTTCGGTAATCCATTCATTGTAAGCATCTGCGCGATTCACCTTTTGACCAAAAAGAAGGTGTTGCTTAAGATGATCTGTAGTTTCAAATTTTTTTATGATCTTATCATCAAAAAAGTAGAGACAGTCTGAATTAACGGCCAAAACACTATGTTCATCACTTTTAGATTTTAAATTGTGAAATGCACCTCCACTGCCAAGAAGCTCTTTTTCATACAGTAGTTCTACATTCAATTTTTTGCTACTAACGTAACTCTCAACAAGCTTTGCGCAGTGATGAGTATTTGCATATATTCGTAGGACTCCAAGTTCTTTAAGTTGTCTCACTGAAAGTTCAAATAAGCTACAATCAAAAACGGGCCACAATGGCTTAGGTAGATGCTCCCCAAGCTCTCCCATGCGACGACCTTTGCCTGCGGCCAAAATAAAACCAGCATCAAGAGTCATAATAATACGTAGATAAGGTTTGAGACAAAGAGACGTAGTTCTTTTTAAGAAGCAAATGGCGGAGCCTTTCAAAAGCTACGCCAATATACTTGAGATACCTAGTGTCTGAACGCGTTTGATAAATATAAGCAAAGCTACCGATCGCCTTATATATGCGTTGGATCGCCATATAGTCATAGTAGTGTTCAAACTCTTCCCTTGTTTGAGCTCCATAATCTTTTTGCATAAAATGTGTCCAATAGTAATCTTTGAGCTTTTCTTTGTTACTTGCTGCGACTTTGTAATAACAATCTTCCAGAAGAGACACAAGGTCATATTGAGGAATCCCAAGCCGGGCATCCTGAAAGTCAATGACGTGCAAATGATCGTTTTTCATCATGATATTACGAGAATGATAATCCCTGTGTGTTAAAACCATTTTGCGGGAACTGAGCTCGCGACAAATTTCGGCGAAGTGCTCTTCTAGGATTTTCGCATCCACGGGAGTAACTTCTACATTTAAATATCCTTGTAAAAAAAACTCATGCGTAAGCCTCACCTCTTGCATCAGTTTTTTTGTGTCAAAGCTGTAGGAATTAAAGGCAGCTTTGGGATAACGAGAAGGATCGATTGATTGAATTTTAATCAATTCGTCTAGCGCTCTTTGGTAATAATCAAACTCTTCATCTGCGGTACGACATAAGGCAACTTCTGTAAGAAAAGTTCTATTACCCAAGTCTTCCTCAAGGAGATAACCTTTCTCTAATCGCTGATCAAAAATTCGTGGAACCTGACAACCATTTTCGGCCAAGATCTTTTGTATAGAGGTGAAATTGTTTTCGGCTTCACCCGATGGATGGTCTAGGCAAACAACATAAGCCTCTTGATCGTCCTCTACAGTAACTCTGTAGTAGCGGCGGGTCGAGGCATCACCTGTCATCTTAGAAACCTGTACGGTTTTTATCTGCGTTCGGCTACCCGAAAAAGAGTTTTTGAAGAGTGTTTCAACATAAAGGTATTCTGATTGTTCTGGCTTCACTATTAAATCCTTTCGAGTTCTCTTAAAAGTACATAGAAGCCAGGTGAAGAATTTTCTTCAAACTCTAACCCATCAAACCCCACTTGCCCCTCTGAGACCAGAAAATTCTTGAACATAAATTCCTCTCGGGAAATACTTCGAGCGTCGCCAAGCTGCATCGAAAAGTCCAGAGTGTTTTTATTTTGAGTTTGCAGCCAATTCAAATAAGCACTCGCATCTCTTTTGGCCCTTCTCATCGCATAAAAGCTCAATTTATTTAACTCTACCTTAACTTCAACGGGAACTCGAGTGAGGGCCAACATCCTTTCGGTTTGCATATAACCAAGTGGGACAATAGTATTTTTTTGATAGATAGCGCGGTGACTTTTAAAAATTTCATGTGTCAAACTAGCAACCAGCAACTCCTCATTGCGAAAGTATCGGCGGATAAGGCCACTAGAGAAAAAAAACTGTGCCTTAGGCAAAGAAAAATAAAAAGGTGTCTCATCCTTAATAATAAAAAAACGAGGTTCTTGTCTTTTACTAAACACGAGCTCGTTATTTTGAACAATTTTGTTGTATAGATTTTCTAAGTAAAACTGCGATCGCTTAGACAATGTTACGCTCGAGACATCAGGAGTGCTCAAATAATCTTGCGACAAAGAAGCCAGATGATCGACATAATCATCTTCTAGTAGTTCAGTTCCAACTATTTGTTGCCTGTAGTCATCGGTTGATTGGAAATGGCCAATCCAATGAGAACAAGAGCCACATAGCAGCAACAGTATCGGATAGGATATTTTTAGCGTTAATAATCTAAAGAATATCACTTATAAAACTCTCCTCACTCAAAAATAAGAAGGCCCTACGCTATGCGAAGGGCCCTCTTATTTGTTCTTTATCTAGCTTATCTTCATTTTGTGAGCATTTTCAAGCTTACATTCCTACTTGTCCTTCGGAAGCAAGTTCTCTATCCGGTACATAGTAGAGCGTAAAGCCCGCGAATATAAGATTCGGGTCTTTGATAAGAGGTTGGTTGTTATCATAGATATCTCTCAACGTCTTACTGTACCGTATTTATCGTCAGAGATTGTACCTAGAGAATCTCCCCTTTTAACTAAATAAGGTAAACCTGCTGGGTTCCAGCTAAATTCTTGTGCAGGAGCTTCATATTGAAGCACTCTTCCAGTATTGAGGTTTTTACTTGAAATGCTCGGATTCCAGCTTTGAATGTCTTTCCATTTGGCATAGTCACCATAAATATGAAAAGCAATCATCATCAAAGTCTCACCTTTTTGAACGACATACTCTCTCATCTCAGGACCATAAGACACTTCACTCGGAGCTCGTTCTTCCTCTACGGCAACCATATAATCGTTTTCATTAACTGGTTCTTGCATCGGAGCTGCTTCCATTGGAACTTCTTCCTGAGATGCAACAGGTTCTTCCTCAAAGACCAAATCCTCTTCAAAAAGAAAATCCGAGTCCGAATCCACAAGAAAGTCCGCTTCGGACTCCATACCTTCAAGTCCGGAAACTTCCGAATCTTGAGTTTTGTCATTGTTTGAGCAAGCACTTGTCGCCAACCCAATTAATATCATCCAAAAAGTTACGCGTTTCATTCCCATCTCCTTATAACTATTCTCTTATTTTATTTTTTATTCGTGCCCTTATAAACTTAGTGCCCAAAAACCTATCGGCAATCCTAACAAAAGACTGAATTCTTTCTTTGTTCTACTTAGAAGACCGGCAAAATGATACATTTCAGCATGTTAACGACCCGAAATTCCTGAGCTTTTGTTTTTTGCCTTTCGTTATTGTCATCCCTCCTTGTCTTTTTGTCGCAAATGCAAGCTAGACGGTCTCAGACACAAAGCCTAGAATAGAACCCTATGATCAATCACTTGACTCGGATTTTTGTATCTTCGCTATGGCCTACCTTGCTAGTGGTGTTGCTATCTGGAAGCGCCCATGCGCAGTCCGTATTTGACGAGGTCACAAATTCGGGACCGACAAGAACAGGTCCCTCTGACTTAGTGGAAGAGCGAATTGAAGAAATTGCTCCATCGCGCCGAATTTTTGTCATCTCAAATGACAATAGTAGCTTTGCGCAAGGTGATTTTATTTCTCTCCTCCAGAATGAACAATTGATTTCCAGGGCCATCGTCGCCAAATTGACGAGCTCGAACCTGGCCGGGATTAAAATCGTTAAAATCTATAATATGGAACTGTGGAATTCTCTGCGTAGAGGAGATCGTATTCAAGTTCTTCGTGGTGACGATAGTTATTATCAACGGCTCATGAACGACGAAGAGCTACCTGAAGAGATGGGACTTATCGATGGTGAAGACGATCTTTTTAATGAATCAACTTTCCTAGAAGACGACCTGTTATTAGAAGACAAATCAAACCGAATTTTAAAAAATGATCACCTGGCCTCCTTTTATCTTGGATTTTATGAAGGTATTGATAACGCCGAAAACCCAACAAGCTATCAGCAGTTTAATGCTTCCTACGCTTTCCAAATTGAAGACAGCATTTTTGTTGAGGCTTCTTATGGACGTAACTTAATCAATGACTACCCGGTAGGAAACCTCGACACACTTCTTCAAAATTTTACCTTCCGCGCTAAATACGTTATTAAAGCTCCCTATTTTTCATTCATTCTCCCATATGTCGGATACCAATTAGTGACCGCTTCAAGCGATGATGCCGGCGTTGCTGATGGAATAGCCTCACCACAAGATCTACAACGGGAGTTAGACCTAGTTGATGCGCAAGGAGAGAGTCGGCCAATTTTCGGTGTGACCATTATCAGACGGCTTGTTCCCGGCTGGTTTATCCGTGCGAGCTTTGGCCTTGATCAAACGGGAGTGGGGTTAGCACTTGAATTTTAATTTTATTTCTCTCATATTGATAGGCTTCTTATTGGGAGGCTGTGGAGTTAAGTCCAATCCTGTTCCTCCTCCAGGGACGCAACTACCAACTTATGTCGATAAATTTCTAGAAAAATCCGACACAAAAAATGAAGAGAAAAATGAAGAGAAAAAACTGGAGCGACCTTGAGCTCTCTCATAATCGCGACAGGTAGCAATTTAGGCGACAAGCTAGACAACCTCCAGAAGGCCCAAAGCGAATTGACCCTGCTGTTTAAACTTGAGGCTCAAAGCCGTATTTATCATTCTAAAGCTGTAGACTACCAAGATCAGCCGAGTTTTTATAATCAGGTTTTGCAATACAAACTCCCGCAAAACCTCAGTGCTCACGATGTCCTCAATCATTTGTTAGAAATTGAAAACAAACTCGGTCGTACTAGAGAAGTTCACAAAGGGCCGCGCTTAATTGATATTGATCTTCTTTTCTATGCTTTGGAACATCACGAAACAAGCACTCTTCTGCTTCCCCACCCTAGACTTTGGGAACGTAGCTTTGTTGTTTTACCCCTCAAAGAGCTTCCTTTCTTCAAAACTCTAGAAAAAAACTTTAATTTTTCAAATCAATTCGAGGTCTCAGCACAACCACTCAGTGCGCAAAACCAAATGTCTCACTTCTCTTAGTTGACCCTACGATCTTCAATTCCTATAATGGCGCGACTACGACTAACATTTTAAACATCTCTTAAAAGGAGTCCCTGTGAATATTTTTGTTTGCATTAAACAAGTCCCAGATACGGAAACAAAAGTTACACCCAACGCTGACAAGTCTTATATTGAAACGAATTCTATCAAATGGATCATGAACCCATATGATGAGTTTGCTGTAGAGCAAGCACTTCAACTTAAAGCTTCTGAAAGCGGGTCATCCGTGACTGTCGTCAGAGTTGGCGGAGTAAAAGACACAGAGGCCCTTCGAACAGCAATGGCCATGGGCGCAGATGACTCGATTCTTGTCGAAGGACCAGATCACCTCGATTCTTACATGACGGCGAAGGCCCTTAAAGGCGCCATTGAAAAATCAGGAAAAAAACCAGATCTTATCTTTGCAGGTAAGCAGGCGATCGATAGTGATAGTCTTCAGGTTCCTCAACTTTTGGCCCAGATGCTCAACCTCCCCTCAGTTTCAGTTGTTGTTGGATTTGAAAGCGAAGGTGGTCAACTAAAATTAAAAAGAGAAATCGAAGGTGGCGCTGTCGAAGTTTACGAAGTAAACGCTCCTTGTGTCGTGTCCTGTAATAAAGGGTTAAATACTCCCCGTTATGCCTCTTTGCCCGGAATCATGAAGGCTAAAAAGAAGCCCATGGAGAAATACTCGCTTGATGATGTTGGAGTCAGTGATGATGACCAAAGAGTTAAATACTCAGACTTTCAGCTTCCTCCCGAAAAACCAGCAGGTAAGAAATTTGATGCTATGGACGAAGCCGACCAACAAAAGGTTGTTAGTGAAGTTGTTAATCTTCTCAGAACTGAAGCTAAAATTATTTAACTAAACTCATTTTTAAGGAATATACATATGGCCAACATACTCGTTTACACAGAAACAACACAATCCAAGCCCAAGCTCGTCACACTAGAGATCCTTGGCAAGCTTAGTGGACATACTGTTGAAGTTGCCAGTTTTGACGAACTGGGTGACGAAGCAACAAAGCAACTTGCAGAATACGGAGCAAGTAAAATTCACGCCCTCAAAGGCGCAAGCCTTGAACAGTATTCTCCTGAAGGATATGCGAATGCACTTAATGATTTTATCAAGTCTCAAAACTACGACTATGTCTTCGCAGGATCTACTTCTCTAGCTAAAGACCTCATGCCTAGACTAGCCGGCATGTTTGATGCTGGTATGGCCAGTGAAGTGACAAACTTTGTTATGGATGGAGACTCTTTTTCTGGAACACGCCCCATGTTTGCCGGTAAGTGTATGGCAAAAGTGGAAGTCACAGGTCCCAAACCTCACTTTGTCACTGTCAGACCAAACGCTCTTGGGATGCCAGAGTCTCCGACAAGTGCATCTGGTGAAGTCAACCAACAGGAAGTCCAAGCTGGTGAGATCAGAGCTGCTGTTAAAGAGATAATTAAAGGTGCCTCGGAGAGACTCGATCTGACAGAGGCCAATATTATTGTGTCTGGTGGTCGCGCCATGAAAGATTCTGAGAACTTTAAGATTCTCGAAGATATGGCGAACGTTATCGGAGCTACAGTAGGTGCTTCAAGAGCGGCCGTCGATTCAGGCTACGCTCCTCATGCAATGCAGGTCGGCCAAACAGGTAAGACTGTGGCGCCTTCTTTGTATATCGCTTGTGGCATCTCAGGTGCAATTCAACACTTAGCAGGAATGAGAACCTCTAAAGTAATCGTTGCTATCAACACGGACCCTGATGCACCGATTTTTACAAAAGCTGATTATGGCATTGTTGGAGATCTGTTCCAAATTGTTCCGATTATGACTGAAGAATTTAAAAAGTTAGTTTAATAAAAAAGGCCCTCATTAAGAGGGCCTTTTTTAATTGTTTATTTATTTTTTAAAACTAGAAACTATAACCTGATTCTTCAACCCTCTCATCCATTTGGGCCTTATCAATATTTTGGTTGTTTCTAGCATACTGGTCTTCTTCTACGATTCTGGCATTTTCGTAATGAAGTTGTTCTTGTTCAACAACGCCTTGATCATAAACCTCAGTATTATTATCTGGGTAATTATTTTCTCTGAAGCGCTGTCCTGCTTCATACTCGGCCATTCTTTCATATTGCTCATCTTGAATTTGCATCATTTTCTCATCAGTCGCAAAATTCAACATGGCACCTTGCAGTGGCCCAGTCGCAAAACGCACTCTGAAAACACCTTCACCATTATTAGTGATAATACCGTGAACAGATTCATTCCCAATAAAAGTTGCAAACATACCGCCATCATTAATCTCTGCAAAAGGTATATCAATTTCGATGGCCTCTAAACGCTCATCATAATAGATTGCAGCACTGAGACTTTCGATGTTTCCATCAATAAGTGATACATATCCACGAACACTCTGGCCCTTGAGAAGTTCAGATGTCTTGCTAGGGAGGTGTGCTCTCTCGAGCTTCAATTCAACATCTCCATCAAGGCGAAGCCCAGTATTCGTTTCTTCTTTCTTATCTTTTGTTGATGCAGACTTCGCCACTGTTTGAACTTGAGTTTCTGGTAGCCTCTTGGCTTCCAAAATCTCGTAGCCATCTTCCATAACCTTAAAAAGTGCGATCGTGTCGTAACCTGTTATAAGTGAAATTTTGAAAACTTGGTTATAATCATTATCCACCATAACCTCACTTGTTGCGACTAAGAGAAAGTCCACAACGAACGATCCGTTTCTATCTTCATAAGCACCAGTTTTATCATAGATAACAGTTTCATCAGCTTGCGTAATTCTTCTAATTTCCCACTTACCGTTAATAAGCTCTTCACTAGTGGAATTAAATGGAAGGTATTGAACTGCTGGTAAGTCACTCTTCTCGGAAGATGCCACAAAACGCTGTGTCTCAATACGACCAGTTTCCGTAGGAACCTCTATTTTAACAGCATCCATAAATGAATCTGAATGAAGTCTTAGATCAGACAATGTTCCAGCAAACACTACTAGCGAACCTAATCCTAATAATGCTGCTAATACTTTGGGTGACCAATTTAATCGTTTCATCTCTCTCTCCTTAAAGTTACTTGCTTATTACTGTTGCAACGCGCATGCCATGTAAGAACTACAGGGTTCAAGAGGTCCTATAGGAGCAAGACAAGCATAAGTCCCTGGAATTACAACGAGGTTTGACTAATCTATGGTCACGCTTTTTATTCGAATAAGAGAAAGTGTTTATAAATTAGACACCAAGGAGGACATTGAACGGCCAAAGAAACTTCACAAGATGTGACAATTGACTATGATAAAGACATGAAAATTGGACTTGCTCAGCTCCTACTTGAGGGAGGTGAACCTAAAAGAAATTACGAAAGGGCCAAAAAACTGGTCGAAAAAGCCGCCTCACAAGGACTTGATCTTGTCGTCCTTCCTGAAGCCTGTGATTTTGCCTGGACCCACCCATCCAGCAGGACTGAGGCGCAAAGAATTCCAGGAAAACTCTCTGAAGCCTATAGAGCACTCGCAAGCGAGAACAATATCCATCTTTGTGTGGGCCTCACCGAGCGCCTCGGAGAGAAGGTTTATAATGCCGCACTCTTGTTTAATGATCACGGTGAAACATTGCTTCATTACAGAAAAATAAACTTACTGGAAGTTGAATTCCCTTTCTATGAAGTAGGCAACCATTTAGAAGTCGTCGACACCAAGTTCGGAAAAATAGGTGTTAATATTTGTTCCGACAATTATCCCAATTCTCTTGCCATTGGGGAATGCCTGGCCCGAATGGGAGCACAAATTATTCTTTCACCATCCTCTTGGACTGTGGAGCATTCCATTACAGAAGAAGATGATCCTTACGCACAAAAATGGACGGCCCCTTTAAGCTCTCTTTGCAGCGCTCATAATATCCACATCGTTAGCACAACCAGCGTTGGCTATATCGTAGGAGGGCCTTATGAAGGCAAAAAAATGATCGGTCAATCTTTGGTAGTGGGACCAAGTGGCATACTTGTTAAAGGCCCATTTAATGAAGTCGCCAGCGAGCTCATAACTTGTGAGCTTACACTTTTTAACAACCCCAAAAAAGGGGTCCAAATTAAAAGTTCTCTACTCCCGTCCCAATCATAAACCACTTATCATAAACAACCTTCGGCAAAAAACCCGCATTGCAAAGCAGAGAGATAGGCCATTTCAATCTTTTTAAGAGAGAATAATTATTCGGGTAATCTGTGAAATGTTTTGGGGGTAAATCGATGTATTTATCAAACTCTTCTCTTTCAAGACCAAGTCGCTTAAGGCAAAGGCGGATAACATCGGGGTCTTCGATAACATAATTTTCTTGCAACAGCCTCTTGGCCTCATCTCGATCCATCTGGCCGTCACGGACAAGTGCTGAATAGCTGTTTATTCTTAAATCAATATTAAACTTCACTCGGTGAATGTGTACAATTAGAGACCAGTATAGATCATCATAGTAATGTCCTCCTGGATAAACCCAGTCAAACTCGTTTTTCATTGTCTCCTCTGCTAGACTTCGAATATATGGATAATTATAGAGAGGTGCTTCAACACGAATACCTGATTTTAGAATATAGTAGGCCAACTCTTTGGCCCCTAGTGAATACCCAGGATCAGAGGGTGACCATTTTGGCATAGGAATCTTGCCAAATTCGTTATGTATGGCCTTTAAATAGTCCCCCTCAAAGTACGCCCATGACAAAGGCTTTATACCTTCAGTACGAAAAGATTGACCAAAAAGTATCGTCGGGATTTTTTCTTTATAAGCAACACCATAGAGAGTTGAAGCAATTCCAACATCTGTCCCTGTGTTCAATTGAGGTGTCGAAGCCTGAAGTTCCATAAGTTTAAGATCACGTGCCAATTTCCAATTGGACGTTATAGTTCTCATCGAAACATCGAGAAAACGACACAGCTTTGTCATGTTCTCTCCTGCTACAGGATTATCGAATCCGTCGTTAAAATGAACCGCCAAAGGCCTTAACCCAAACTCCTTAACTGCAAGGTAAAGAAGATAGCAACTATCACGTCCACCGCTCAGACCGACGACACAATCATATTTTTTGCCTTTAGCACGGCTTTTTATTTTTCGGACACGTTCATGAAGTTGTGCCTTTCCATGTAGGGGATCATTGGGATAATCTTTTTCCATCTTACTATGAATTTTGCAGTATTGGCAGATCCCATTTTTATCAAAACTTATTCCCGGTACTCGAGTGTCATTGACACATCTTTTACACTGCTTCAATTCAATGTTTTTTTCAAACCCATTAATAATCAAAACCGTACCCCAAACCTCAGAATAACTAACTCATAAATCCCTAAAATAATATTTTTAAGACTCGCCCCGGTTTCTGCTCCACAACCTCGCTTCTGAAATTCCGCCTTTATTCTTTTTACATTTAGATTTCTTTTCAAGGCCGTGACAATCAATGAAGGCATAAAAAGCGCCGTACCGCGGATTCGAGGCTGAACACATTTATGATAAATCTCTTTTTTAAAGACTTGAATAAAGGAGTAATCTGTCATCTTTTGAGAGAATATTATATTTAACATAGAGACAAATGTGTAAGAAATTAATTTCCGATAGGCTCCATAATTCCCTCTGTCCACTCTCTCGACAATTACCATATCGGCATCTTTAGCCTGAGTAATCAAAGCTTTCCAATCTCTATTATGGAATGGCATATCGACACTATTATGGGCGAGCAGCTCTTTTTGGGCGAGGTCAAAACCCTTCTTTAAAGAGCCTCCCTGGCCTAAGTTTTCTGAGTTTTGAAAAACTTGAATTTTTGAATAATTGCCACTTTCTTTGAATCTGCAAGCAAGGTCATATGTTCCATCACGGCTAGCATCATCGATTACAATTATTTCAAAATCATTTACAATTTCACTTAATGCTACGTAAGTTTCATATAAGCATTTTTCAATTCCATCTCTCTCATTGAAAGCAGGGATGATCAAAGACAAGCTCACTAGTTTTTATTCCGTTATAGGAGTTGTACCTTCATAATCTGCGTGGTGTGCACGAAACCTTTTCAAAGCGATAACGACAAGTTCGTCTACGCTGATTCCACTGTTTTTAGACATCGCTTCAATGGCCTCAACGACCCCTTCTTCAATTTTAACTGTCATTTCTTTAAGTTTACCATCGTTATGCTTTTGTGACTTCATGCCCTCTCCTTTAAAATCTATCGAAATACTCTTAGCGCCTTTTTCATTCTAAGAGAGACCAACGCATTTGTTATTTCGTATTCAAGTAAATTAACATTTTTATATATATCCCCTACTTTATTGTAATCGGTAAGACCTGCCAAGACTTCGAATTCGTCACTGGTCACATCTGCTCCCTCCACTACAAAATCGGGATCAACAAGAAGCCTTACTCCATCAGGTGGCCGCAGTTTTTTTGAGCGTTGATAGTGCTCAAACTTTTCCCTGGCTTGTTGTTTAAGCTCTTCAACACTAATTTCAAAAACGACTCGCTCTTCCTCAATAAGTTCAGGCTCTACTATAAAGTTCATGCCTCCAGAGTCCACGTCATCTATTAACGCTGTATAAAGTGCTTTTTTACTATTTAGCCCCTTGTAGCTCGCGCCAACAATGAGACCGTCTTTTTGGGTGATCTCCCCTAAAAATTGACGGTTTTCAGATTTAATGACATTGACCTTACCGGTAAATGCAAAAACTGCCTGCTCTTCTAGCGTTGAGAGTAAACTCTGCAAATGAGTCCCCTTTATTTAGGATTTAAAAAACCCTTTTAAAAAACCTTTTTTTTGCCCATTCGCTTTTGCGTGAAGGCCTGTTAACTGTGAAACCTTTTCTGCAAGAGAAGTGTAAGCATCCCATACGGCACGGCCCTGAAACTCCTTGTTGGCCATATAAGGTTGGCCTTCATCACAAGATTCTCGAAGAGCGATCTCCATTGGAATTTCCCCCAACATTTCAACGTCAAGAATATCACATGCCTTTTTCACCCCACCTTCACCGAAAAGGAAGTATTTTTTCGATTGGTCATCATCAGGGCAAAAATAACTCATATTCTCAACCATTCCCAAAATGGGGACTTTTACCTGCCGGAACATCTCCAAGCCTTTTTGAGAATCGAGCAAGGCCACTTGCTGTGGCGTAGAAACAACGATGGCCCCATCAACTTCGGTTGCCTGAATCATAGAAAGCTGCATATCACCTGTACCAGGTGGAAGATCAATGATCATATAGTCGAGCTCTCCCCATTGAACATCGAAAAGGAATTGATTAAGCACGCCCCCCAACATTGGTCCTCGCCAGATCACAGGATCTTTTTCTGAAATAAATAGGCCAAAACTAATGAACTTTATTCCATGGGCCTCTACGGGCATAATTTTTTTATCTTCATTGGCCTTAGGCTTCGCCTCTCTTTGACCTAACAAAGTAGGGACCGATGGACCGTAAATATCAGCGTCGATTAAACCAACCTTGAAGCCTAAATTTGTAAGGCTTAATGCTAAGTTGACAGAAACCGTCGATTTCCCAACGCCACCTTTACCAGAAGAAACGGCGATAACTCTTTTGGCCCCTTCAACCCTTTTCTTTTTCGGCATACTTGGACCATGACCAGTTTTAAGACCAGCTTCAGCAGGTTTTGCCTGGGGCCGTTCTTTCTTTACTGTTTGTTTTTTCTTAGAATCAGATGTGGCCATTATTCGTATCTTATCTTCAGTTACCCCTTGTGAAGTGAGTAGATTATAAATCTTATCTTCCAACTCTTTTTTTTGTTCTCGTTCCAAACCGTCCCGGGAGTACCGAATAGAAACTGCTTCATTATTAAATTCCACAGGCCCGATTTTATCTTTACCAATGAGCTCTTCGAGTTCCGTATTTAGTTGTTTTTCGTCCATTTCTATCAATCTCCGTGTCGAATACTCAAGTATGGTCCAATATTATAAAAAATCCTAGTTTCTAAACCAAAAACAACCTATCATATTTTTAACTATTTATTGAATGCTAAACATAACCGTAGGGGAAAACTCTGGCCGGCTACAAAAGAAGAATCTATCTCATTAATCCACGTTTCCAAATTCGTTTTAGTTTTTTGGTGTGCTTAATAATTTTTATTTCTAGCGTCATTTATCCTCTCACGATTAATGACTTATTTCACAGCTTTGCGGAACATATAGGTAACCAGGCACCTGAAATCACGCAACAGCTCGAGCAACAAAAAACGGCCCTTATTGTCATTCTTGTGTTGTGGCAAATAGGCTTTATCGCGTTGGCCTTTATATCTTGCATATTTATGACGCACAAAGTGGCCGGTCCAATGTACAAAGTGCAACAATATCTTGCCACTATCAGAGATGGGGATTTCAGTGGTAAACTAAAGTTCAGGAACGGTGACTACTTTCACGAAATCGCCGAAGACATTAACGAGACTTTTGAGACAGTCCAAGAGAACTATAAGAACGATTTCGTTTACCTAAGTGAAGTCAATGCTTATCTTAACAATCTCAGCCTAGTGGTGCCGGATGATAAAAAGGTTGTTCTTAAAGAAATTACGCACAAGCTCTCTGAAATACAGTCTCGTTTTCAACCTCAGGATGAGGAATAAGTCACACACCTTTGATTGCACGAATCAAAAATGAAATGGAGGTCATTTTTGCTACAATTCACCATCACAATTTTTTTGGCCTTTTTATCACTAGCTTCAAGCGCAACAATGGTTCCGCTCAAGGCATTCGAAGACGCCCAGAACTCGTCTGCTAGCGATGTAAAACTCGCCCGTCATATCCATACAACGATGAGAGATCTTAGAAGAGGTCGGCTTAGTACTCGAAATACAAAAACAATCTATTCCCTTTCAAAAAAATCAGAATTCTTTGATGAGCTCACACCTCTTTTTAGACTTATGCACGAACTAGCGACTAAGCAATCCAATAGACATAATTTTTCAGACAGCTGTAACAAGATTAAAAATCTCGACACAAAAAATTTAAGCATTGCCCAAGACTTTAGCTCTAGCTCATTGAGCTTTTGCCGAAACCTTTTTCTTGCCCATATGGTTAAAGCTAAAAAGCATAAGCTTTTTTCTGATTCCCAAGAAGAGTTTATTCAAAGCGCTCTTCATAAATATCTTCACGGTGAGTACAGACGTCAATTTCATAGTTTCCTTCAAACGATTCCTAGAAACACTCAAGCACACAAGTTCATTTCAGCAGAAATTTCAAAGCAAGCACTCCTTGACAAGATAGTTCCTGATCAAGAAGTTCTCTCCTTTATAGAAATAAATCCAGAGCTAACGTCCTTTATTCAACATAAAGGTCTCATGTTTTCAGAGAATGCAAGGCACTTCAAAAATGAGTTCCGTTCTCTTGCAAATCAATTGACCTCACTTATCAGAACAGAACAACTTGAGGATGCTGGTGCGTTGCTTTCTCAAACTTTCGAGTTTTACCAGTCTAACTCTAAATACTTATCAAGCTCTTTTGCTTTGCACAGCTTTAACTTAGCCGGTAAACGTTTCATTTATCAAAAGAATTTTAAATTTTCCGAGATCGCTTTTGAATACGCACTTTCAATCGCACCAGATTCCGAAAAAGATGAGTCCTATTTTTACAAGCTCTGGCCTCACATTATTCAAAAAAAATATTCTCCCGCTGCCGAAATCATAGAACAACATCAGCTGATCTCCGGGATCGATAAGCGCAGCTCAAAGCTTCGCTATTGGATCAGTAAGACACTCTTTCACACAGGCGAGCAAAAAAAAGCAAAAGAGATTTATTCACAGATTGCTGACTCTGAGCCTTTAAGCTTTTATGGAATACTCGCGCTAAAGGAACTCTCGCTTGATAGCCCTGCCCAAATCTCTCATCAGATTATAGGAAAGATGCGTGCCCCATCTTCAGGTGTTAATCCAGAAAACCTCTTGCCGACACAGAGCTTTAGAAAAAAACTTGGACGGCTGAGTACCTGGCTTGACCTTGACCTCAACAACTATAGCTATTCTGAGATTAACGATATTCTTGATTCATCTCCTGAAATGCTTTTCAAGTCCGGGCATGCTCAACTGGACTCAGCCTCTTTACCGAAATTTCTTCTTCATCAAATGTCTTACTACTTTAATACTAAAAAAAAGTACCTCCACAGCTTTAGGCTTATTTATAATGCTCTAAATCGAACCGATGTAAAGATAAATGGCCACTTGATAAGCTCTCTCTATCCCTTGCACTACTTAGAAAAAGTAAAGAGTACAAATAAGAACGTTGATCCCCTCGTGATACTTTCGCTTATGCGTCAAGAATCAGCATTTAATCCCAGAGCAAAGTCTGTTGCTGGAGCTAGGGGCCTGATGCAGCTTATGCCAGCAACAGCTCGAATGATGCACGGACGCTTACGTAATGTTCGTTTATATGATGCTGACTTTAACATCAAGCTCGGTACAAAGTATTTTCAGCGACTAGAAAAGAAATATAACGGCAACCTGATAGATACGCTTTGTGCATACAATGCAGGTGAGGGAAATCTCAAAAAATGGAAAGATGATATTTTTGTATTTGGCGAAGACAATCCTCTCGAGAAAATTGAGATGATTCCCTTCTCTGAAACTCGTAAATACGTCAAACTTATCTACAGAAACCTTTTCTACTACCGCTTACTCACAAACGACCCGATGGTCGGAGAGAGCTTGGCAGAAACCTTGCGTGTCAGCGTTAACTAACAGTTTTAAGCTTACTTAATATGTTTAAAGGCCCGCTTTGATCAATAACGATAAAGCGGGCCCTGAGTTTAGTTCATCTAAAAACTTTATTCACGCTCAATCTATCTTCCAACAGATTGAATAACATTAAGTTTTTCACCTTGTGAGTGTGAGATGTTCTTGCTGCCCTGGCGTGCACTGTTATTGATATGTGTAGCAATTTTAACTTCCATTAAAGTTCTTTCTTCCTCTACTTCAGAAAGTAGATTTTCAACGAGTTCGTATACTTCATCAAAGTCTTCAACACCTATTTTCTCTTGTTCTTCAGAAATGAGTGCTAGTAATGATTGAGCCTCATGGTGCTCAAGAGGGCTTCTACCAATTATATCGGCAAGTGCATAAGCTGTGCCTCCTGTAGCACTTCCCCCCGCTGTCGCACCAATACCAATACCTAGAGCTCCGAGCGTTGGAATTCCTCCCAAAACAGTGAAAGGGAAGATGGCACCAACTACGGCAGCAAGGCCAACGCCAACACCCTTAGCATATTTCTTAAACTCTTCACTTTGAATCTTTTTCTGCAATTCTGATGAACTAAAACTTCCTGATCCGATCTGTTGACACTCGATAACCGCATTTGAGGAAGGGCATAGCCTAAAGGTATGACGGTCATTACTATCTTTTGTCACCTTGATCACACGTTGGTCCTGCTGAGCTTTTTTTCCTTTCACAGAAATCATCGTTGTTGTCGCCATTGTCTGAGTCGTTAAAATGCCGATTGTTGAAAGTGTTACCATTAATTTTTTCATTGTTCTCTCCTGATATGTTTAAATTCACGTCGTCGTTTGTGAGGGTTTGAATCATTTCCTCTATGTCGCGCAAATGTATTGCCAACATACATAGAGCATTAAACCTAAGTAATTGGGTCCAGGAAGTTATAAAATACGCCAAAAAATTGTCTAATATTTGAACAGGTCTAAATTTTTTAACATATGGGTTTCGTCCGGCTCCCATAGACCATAAGATGAAAAAATATATATTAAAGTTGTAAGGACCACATAGGTTCTTGGAGATTATTATGAAAATGTTTTTAACTATTATTGTTCTTTTGGCGTCGTTTATTCCAGGTCTTCGGGCACAGGAATGCCGAATCTCAGTAAAGAAAATTCTCGTCTCCGAGAATGCCTATACAAAAACAGATGAGGTTAGAGAGTATCATTATAATCTCAATAACGAATTGAGCTGTTTTGAAGTGACAAAGGAACAACTGCAGTTTTACCCTGAGGTCCGCTCTTACTTTGGCTCTATTACAAGAAGTGATCGCACTCAGAGTTTTCTGCATAGAGGAATAATAACCGTCTACTATTTTGCCACCTATGAGTTTATAGGTGAACAGCAAAAAAATGGTCAGTCCGAAAAATTTAAAGGACGTGTTCAAGGAGATTCGCGCCTACCAGGTATGAATCCAGTCGTTGGCAAAAAGGGAACGATCCTTATAAGATAACGTCAATCAGACGTTGAAACGAAAGTGGATAATGTCACCATCTTTGACGACGTACTCTTTGCCTTCCACTCTAAACTTGCCGTTTTCTTTGACCTTACCCTCTGACTTAAATTGTAAGAGGTCGTCGTAATGATAGACTTCGGCCTTGATAAACCCTCGCTCAAAGTCTGTATGGATAATCCCCGCAGCTTGAGGCGCCTTGAATCCTTCTTTGAAAGTCCATGCGCGAACTTCTTTTTCACCTGCCGTAAAGTAGGTTTTAAGCCCGAGCATGTCATAGGCTTTTTTGGTCAAAAGCTCTAGGCCAGATTTTTCAATTCCCGCGGCGTCCATGAACTCTTCTTTCTCTTCCTCCGAGTCTAGAGAAGCAATTTCAGACTCCAGCTTCCCGCAAATTTTCATGGCCGATGCGCCTTCGTTGCCAGCATAATCAAAAACCGCTTTCACGTGCTCATTGTCTTCTAGCATCCCGTCTTCATCGACATTGCAAAGATAGAGAACTTTCTTAAGCGTTATGAGATTTAATTCTCTGACGAGTTCAAGTTCATCAGAGTTAAGCTCAACTGCTCTGGCCGCAATCCCTTCGGAAAGGGCGTCTTTCAAATTTTCGAGGATCGGGGCCAACATTTTGGCCTTGCTCGAGATTTCTTTATTCTGGTTTTTGAGTAGTTTTGGTAAATTAGTCATCTTTTTCTCTACAACTTCTAAATCTGCTAGAGCAAGCTCGAGATTTATCGTTTCAATATCATTAATTGGATTTACGACACCATCCACGTGGATGACGTCATCATCTTCAAAGCATCTTACTACATGGATAATTGCACTAACTTGTCGTATGTGTCCCAAAAATTGATTCCCTAGCCCTTCACCTTTCGACGCGCCCTTAACAAGACCTGCGATATCGACAAACTCAACCACGGCAGGAATTTGTTTTTGCGGTTTAATAAAGACTGAAATATTAGTCATCCGCTGGTCAGTAACACTGACAATCCCAACATTTGGCTCAATGGTGCAGAACGGATAATTAGCCGCTTCAGCGGGCGCAGAAGTAATCGCTTGGAAGATTGTTGATTTTCCGACATTGGGTAGTCCCACAATTCCACAGTTAATGGCCATGTTTTATCCTTTCATCCTAGAATATTTTTTTTGCTAAACTTTGAAGCCGCTTTTTGAAAGCCCTCTTTCATATAAAGTTCTAAAGCTTCAACGACACCTTTCATATACGTTTCAAATACTGCGGCCTCATCACTTGAGTAACCGGACAGAACCCAGTCGCTCACGCTGCTAAACATCGGACGACCTATTCCAAGTCGAAGGCGCTTAAAGTCCTGAGAGCCTAGGCAAGCCGCGCTCGACTTTAGGCCATTATGTCCAGCAAGTCCACCACCCGACTTAAAAGCGATACTTCCGTAAGGAAGATCGAGTTCGTCATGTATGATCAGAATATTTTCTACTGAGATTTTAAAGAACTTGGCCATCGGGGCCACACTTTCTCCGCTTAGGTTCATAAAGGTCTGCGGTTTTAAGAAGTGAATCTTATCGTCAGCGTCGCGAATTGAACAAAATTGTCCCTTGAACTTATCTTTCCAAGTTTCATTCTCTTGGGCAGGAAGAAAATCTAAGGCTTCCCATGCGATATTGTGCCGGGTGTGTGCGTACTTTATTCCAGGGTTTCCCAAGGCCACAATCAAACGGTCCATATCATTTCCTAAACGAACAAGGAGCTCACAGAGTCGTGGTTGAAAGTGCGGTGGATTGCCTTTGAAAGAAGTTCTGCTGTTGAGAGTACTCGTATTTTAGAGATCCCTTCCGCTTCTGGCCGCAAAGGGATTGTATCCGTCACAATGATTTCATCTAGCTCCTTGGATTCAACAATTCGTTGAAGGGCCGGATTAGAAAATACGGGGTGAGTGGCATACGCGACAACACGAGTGGCACCATTTTCCTTAAGTGTCTTGCATGCCTCGACGAGAGTGCCTGCAGTATCGACCATGTCATCAATAATGACACATTCCTTGCCTTGCACATCACCAACAACGTTCATGGCCTGGGCTATATTTTTGCCAGTGCGCCGCTTATCAATCATGGCAATATCTCTTTTTAGCTTCTTGGCGTAATGACGTACTCGTTCAACACCACCGGCATCAGGAGAGACAAAAATTGTTTGATCCGTCATGAGATCTTCGCGGATATGCGAAAGTAGGACTGGGGAGGCATAAATATTATCAAAAGGAATATTAAAGAAGCCTTGAATCTGGCCTGCATGAAGGTCCATTGTAATGACTCGGGTTGCACCGGCCTCTGTGATCAAGTCGGCAACCAACTTGGCCGAAATCGGCGTGCGGGGACTCACTTTGCGGTCCTGCCGAGCATAACCGTAGTGTGGAATAACTGCTGTAATTGAATTTGCGGATGCTCTTTTCAAAGCATCAATCATTATCAGCAACTCCATCAAGTTATCATTAACGGGAGTACAGGTTGATTGAACAACAAAAACATCAGCGCCCCTGACGTTTTTCTCTATTTCACAGAAAATCTCCCCATTCGCAAATCGTACGAGTTGAGGATCTACCAACGGCACATCTAAAAATTCTGAGATCTTTTGAGAGAGAGCTGGGTTGGATGTTCCGGAAACCAAAACAATTCGCTTCATATGCTCTCCGGGAAAAAAATGGCAGGGGTGGCAGGACTCGAACCTGCGCATGACAGAATCAAAATCTGTTGACTTACCACTTGTCGACACCCCTACAGGATTTGGTCGAAGTCCTTAGAAATATAGCCGCGCTTGCTGCATTTGGCAAGTTTGGAATGCACCTAAAACCCACAATTTAATTCCCCAAAACGTGTGCCTCGGCGCAAAACAAAATTCTGATATAGCTGAAAAGCAGTCGTGCTGCCATAGAGCGATAAGCTCTTATCTTCACGGCTTCCCTCTAATCCAACCCAGAATAAACTGAGTAAGCGACCATCGTAAGATATAAATAAATTATCTAGTCCTTCATTGGATGTCCCTGTTTTTCCGAAGAAAGGAAGCTGAGCGAGGTTTTGATCTACCTGATTGGTCAATGTTGTTTTTTTGGGATCACTTAAGGCCCATAAGATTTCCGAGAGTCTCTGGTCTCCACAGGCTTCGCTAATAAACTTTTGATACGCTTTTTGTAGATCACTAAGGCTCAGCTCCAGCGCCCCTAAAAGCTGTGCCGGGTATTCGGATAAAGGCGTCAGCATTTCAGGAAAGTAGTTTATTAGCTCATCTTCAACTTTTTTAAAGCCCAGCTCTTGAGCAAGCCTGACAACAGGGCGGTTGAGTGAGCGCTGCAGGGCCCTTCTAACTGTTAGCTCTTTTGGGAAATTTTTTGCCGCTTCACTAGGTGACCACGGGCCAGATTTTAAATTTAAGGTCAATGGCCCGCTAGAAACCACATCATCTAATTCTAAACCTAGCTTGAGATAGATCCCATAAAGAATAGGCTTCAATAGGCTTCCCACTTGGTGTTTTTCTTCTTCAATAGCATCCTCTAAAGATCTTTCATATTTAGAATAATAGTGAAAAGGCTTGGCCTCGGACCAGTTCATGTCCGTTACAATAGCTTTAATCGCAAGATCTGCACCTTCGGTCCCATTTTTGAGCCGGCGAAGTAAAACCTTGGACTGGTGCACGAAAACGAACTCATCAAAATCACTTAGAACTTCGTTAGACTTTTCCAAACTTCTCCACATCGCTGACAGGTGTTGGGAGGAGACTCGCCGTTGCAGCTTTTTTTGCCAATCTGCCCACAGAGCATCATCCCAGACCACATCCTGACCACCATAAAATAGATCGAGATCTTTGAGCCTTGTGTAAACTGTTTGAACTCTGCCTTTGAGCCGATCCAAGTGACGTAAAGGATGGTAATACGACGGCCCCTTGAGCATGGAAATTAAAATAGAGGCCTCATATGAATTCAGTGCTGATGGTTTTTTAGCAAAGTAAAAGATCGAAGCTGCGTATAGACCCTTGATTCGAATGCCATCCAAGCTGCCCCAAAAGACCTCGTTGAAATATGCCTCTAAGATATTTTCCTTAGGGTAACGTCTCTCTAAATACAGGGAGACAAAGACCTCTTGCAATTTTCTTTTAAAACTTTTGTTATTACTAAAATAAAGATTCTTAACGAGCTGCTGCGTAATCGTTGATCCACCCTGAACAAGGCTCATCGCTTTTATGTCTTCATATATCGCTCTTGCAATCGAGCGCAGATCGACTCCTTTATGATCAAGAAATCGTGTATCTTCAATGCCAATAAGGCCTTTCCAGAAGACACTGGGAATGCTTTCAAAGGTCATACGACGTTGATAACAATATTTTTTTTCACATTGATTGCTTGCTGGAGCTGCAACAACGAGGTCGCGCTGTAATAAAATTTTTTTTCCTGTGGCCTTTACATCGTCTTGGTTTTCATTCAGCCACCTGTCAAAGTTGATAGACGCGTCACTGAAGGGCCAGTAAGTTTCAAGTAATGGACGAGGTACAAGAGCACCCGCCTGCAGAGGAACGAGATTAGAAGAGTCAGAGGAGCTGCGCTCAGCTTTTGGCGAGTATGAGTCAAGTCTTTCGAGGGGAAGTTGGTAAAGCGTGACAACCGCAAAAAGAAGCACGGCAACGCTAAGCGCAACGGCTGCCCAGGCAAAAATTTTCAAAATTCGTCCTTTTTTAAAGGCCAAGTCTCCCTTCTCCTCTTTGACTTAGGTTTTGTGATTTCATATATTATGATGGCCCACTTGCCACCCTCTAACAATGCCACCTCTTCGAGGAGATGTACCGTGAAACGCAATTTTTTAACACTCGCGACCATATTGGTCACACTAACATGTGCACCACAAGCTTACTCTCTTCCTATTGATTGGAATGGTGTATTTGGAGTCGATACAACCTTGATCGATAATTATCGCAAAGTTGAAGGTGATACGACAAACAATACAGGCACAGGCTCTGCCGAGACACCACTCGGACCAAACAATAAAGAAAGTGCATCTTTTCAAACTTATATTTTTCGCCTCAACCCCGTCATGATTGTGAATGACTCTGCAACTCTTAAAGCTGAAATCACTTCAGGTTATGCAAGAGGTGGACGCTTTGGCGATTCACCAAAACAAAATCAAGAAGGAAATTTTGGTAATGCCCTATATCTCTACAATGTTGCTGACGAGGACAACACGCTGTCTTTGAACAAGTTCTATGCTGAACTTTATTCAGATACTGCAACCTACATTATTGGTCGACACAGCTCACACTGGGGCCTAGGGGCCGTTCAAAACTCTGGTGAAGGATCTTGGGATCGTCACGCTTTTGTCCGTGACGGGATCACAATGAAATTAAAACTGGGAAATTTTGAACTTAGCCCTTACTGGGCCAAGCTCGGTCTTCAAAATAGTCTGACTCGCTCTTCACGTGCCCGTGAATACGGGGCTTCTTTGCTTTACGACAATATTGAAAGAGACTTAAGTTTTGGTATTCTTTACTCTAAAAAATCTACGAATGCGTTCTCGAAGGCTTATGCACAAAACCTAGATGGTGGCGGTGTTGAATATGTTGCCCCATCTTCAGTAACTCTGATTGACCTTTATTTCAGAAAAGCTTTCGGTGATTTTAAGTTTGAAGTTGAGGTTCCTTTTTTAAGTGATGATATCGGCGACCTGTATGGTACAGGCAGTGCTGCTGAGTATAAAGCTCGCGCGTTTCTTTTTGAAAGTGAATATCAACTCAACAATTCTTGGACCTTCGGGCTAGACGCAGGCCAAGTCTCTGGCGACGATGGTAAACAAGGAAATTTTGAGGCCATGTATCTGAACCCAAATTACCAAATCGCAAACGTTCTATTTCGTTACAACTTGCGCGCAATGAATGACCCGCAAAATCTCAACGTTTACGATTCGTACATCACAAACGCTATGTATCTTAAATTGAGAACTTCATTTCAAACTGGTAAATGGCTTTTTAATGGGGCCCTCATTTATGCTAAGGCCAACGAAGTTGCGACAAATGGACAACTGGCTTTTGATCATCTTCGCAATAAAACTTTTACTGCCAATGCTGACCAATCTGATGATTTAGGAATTGAACTCGATTTAGATTTTGATTATCAATGGAACAATGAAGTTAGTGTGGGTGGAAGCATGGGCTACCTCATGGCCGGTGACTACTACAAGTTCACCAACACAAGTTCGCCCAACAACGCTGATGATTCGCTCTTATTGCAACTAAGAACAACCATCGACTTCTAAATTAATAACCCCACATGGGGCGCTGAAGACCTTGATTGAACGTTCCCGGAGGCTGCCCCATCATTCCTTGATTTTGGTATTGACCTTGCACAGGTCCCATCATTTGGTATTGACCCTGCATACCTAGACCCATCACTTGCTGATTCCATTGCGGGCCACCAAGTGAATATAACGAGCTGCTATCTGAGCCATAAAAGCCAAATGGGTCATCATAATAAAAACCACCTTGTGGTTCTGCTGCAACATTTCTTCGCCGTGCTTCTTCGTAGTACTGAGTAAGCTGGGCCATTCTGGCGTTTTGCTGCTGAACCTGCTGAGATTGCTGCTGCATCATCCCTTCAAAACTTTGTACTCTGCGCGCTCTGCCCTCTCTATGGCGCTTACATTCCATAGGATTTCTCATGCCGCCAACATAGTTGTCCGCGCAGTGTTTTTGATCTTCTGCGATTTCTTTTTGAACAAATTGTTGTTTCATCTGTTGGATTCTTTGGGTACGCGCTTGTGTTTCTTGATATAAGCTCTCGATAGGCTCTGCACTACCCGATTTAGCCAGATGAATATCATCCCAATTTCTTAGAGTTCCTCTTTCAAACTCAGCCAGTCTCTTTTTGATGTTTTCATCGGCCTTTTCAATTGAGATTTTTTTCTCATTTCCACCTCGCGGCCCGACTTTTGAGAAATTCGATGACTTTAGTCGAAAGCCTTCAATCTTCAGCGCCTCATCTGTATAACCATATTCTTTTAATCCATCGAAAACTTTTCCAAGATTAGAAGCATCTTTTTTACCGAAACGTCCGATTTCATCATTAAGCTCAGATATACGTTGAGTGATTTCCTCTTCTCTTGTCGGCGTTACACCTTCATCTAATTCATTCATGAGATCATTTACTTCTCGAATTCCCGGGTTATAAAGTAATTCATTTACCTCGCTAAGGAGCTCGCCATATTCACGTCCAAGACTTCGTGCACGTGATTCTGTCACACCTGTGAGCTTGCCCTCTGCAATATCATCACGACTAGGCGCAAACTCATCTTCAATTTCTTCCAGCTCGTCATATATTTTAGACAGTCGCTTTTCCCTTGCGTCTTCTAGGGCCACCTTAAGCACGCTTATTAATTCTTGAGCGTTACCTGCAGAAGAACTTTTTAATTGAGACAGCTCACTTAAAATCGTTTCATAGTCTTCAGTCTGACAAGCTTGATTTGCGCTGTAATGCAGACGATCTTCATCTGAAACATAGAGATAAGGGTCTGGTTCGGCAAAGCGTTCTGTTTCTAAACAAGGGAACTTACTTGTAGTCTCTGGTACACCTTCATCGCCGTAAACTGTAGCGTAGTCTCTTGCTTTAGGTGAAGAAAAATACAATTGCATGCTTTTTGATTTATCTTGAATATCGAGGTTGAAAGTTGTCTGACTATCTGCAAGTTTAGCCGCTGATCTATCGAAGGCATAACTACCATCATCTCTTGTTTTAAGCACACCTTCATTTTTTAGACAGGCCACATACTTATCCTCAGTGGTCATGTCTTCTAACTCTGCAACTGTCTCAACACCAACTTCTTCTTTTTTAAAATCGTAAACATTTTTAGCCATTACCAACATGTCATGACCAACTTTTTCAAAACCAAAGTCTAGCTTCATACAGTTTTGAACGTGTTTGGACATACGAAGAATGGCCGTGCCCCTATCCGTTTTTCTCAAACTAATATCTTCATTAGAACTGACAAGGCTCTGTAAAAAACCTAAGGATAGATAGTCGCCTTTATTTTCTTTCGTGCAACTGAGTGTGCGAGTGTTTGCTACCGTTTGGGATTCCGTTTTCGCTGGATTCATCTTGAGGGCACCACTTCGGCTACTCGAGCTTGACCTCGATGGAGTGTGCACGACTTCCCCTCGATCTATAAAAACGGCCCAAGATGATGGTATAAGGAGTGACGATATTACGGCCAAACCTAAAAGATTTTTTGCATTCATACTCTTTTCCTTCGTACCTATTATCGTTACGATACTTCACTTCATCGAACCTTTCGGTCACAAAATGGACATTCTTTAGGTCAAGTTTTGTACGAGTGTGAAATCAGTGCCTTAGGTGTTTTCTTTCGATCTTCAGTAGAGATGGTAAGGGTCAATATCGAGCTTAAAGCTTACGCCAGATGGCAACTTCATGTGGCGTCTAAGAGTCTTTATGAGATTGTGGAGCTCATTTACTTTTTCGGCCCTCAGCATGAGAGTCCATGTGAATTTGTTAACTCTCTTTTCCACTAGAGAAGGCCTGGGCCCAAGAAGATCGACACCTAAAAAATGTTGTGCAATGAGGTCTTCACACATCTGGGCCATTTTTTGCGCCTCACTTCCGGCCAATTCTCTCGACTTTGCAGTTAAGTACAACATGGCCAAACGTTTAAAGGGTGGGCACTCACATAATTTTCTCATTTCTAGCTCTTCAGGATAAAAACCATCGAAGTCATGGGCCTTTATTCTTTCAAAAAGAGGGTGCTCTGTATTCAACGTGTGAACGAGGACTCGACCGTGTTCTCCAAATCTGCCGGGACGACCACTTATTTGTGTTAATAATTGGTAGGCCCTCTCTGTTGCCCGGTAATCGGGAAAGTTCAGTTGAGCATCTATACCCATGACAAGAACGAGGTTTACTTTTTTGAAGTTGTGCCCTTTGGAAAGCATTTGTGTTCCCACAAATATATCTATTTCTCCTTGATGAAACTGTTCAAGTCTTTCATTAAGTTCATTAAAGGTCGTAATTTCGTCTCGATCAAAACGCTCAATTCTTTTATCTTGAAACCTCTCTCTTAAAACTTCCGTCAACCTTTCCGTGCCATAGCCCTTTTGCACGATTGAAAGGCTTTGACACTCGGGACACATTTCAGGTGGTCTATCTTTGTACCCACAAATCTGACATGAAATTTCGAGCCTATTTTTAAAAAACTTTAAGTTTGCGCTACAGTTGGGGCAAGAGAACTGATGACCACACATTTTACACTGAAGAAAGTCCGCGTAACCTAGGCGGTTTAAAAAGACGAGCGCCTGCTCCCCTTTCTCTAAGACTTTTTCAAGTTCTTGCAGCGCCATTTCTGAAAACGGCCAGATATCATAGTTAGAACTTTCTCCAGCATCTTTACCAGTATTTCTCATGTCGATGAGCTCTATCTCTGGCAAACTTTTAGAGATGGCACGACTTTTCAAACTCATATAACGATCGATTTTTCTAAACAGCTCAAAGCTCTCAAGGCTTGGTGTCGCACTTCCGAGTAAGACTGGGCATTTATGCAGCTGTGCCTTCTTGATGGCCAGGTCTCGCGCGTTGTATGGGCAACGATCCTCTTGTTTAAAAGAGCTGTCATGTTCCTCATCAACAATCAAAAGACCTAATTTTTTTACAGGTAAAAAAATCGAACTGCGTACGCCTATAATTAGACATGGGCCTTCATCTTCTGAAAGTCGTTTCCAAAGACCATATTTATCAGAATTTGAAACACTACTATTGTAGACGAAAACTTTTGCGCTAACATGCTTGGCAAAAGTTTTGATAAATTGAGGTGTCAGGTTGATCTCTGGCAGAAGAAAGAGAACAGAGCGGCCTGATTTTATAACCTCTTCTGCGAGCTTAAGATAAATTGCTGTCTTTCCACTGCCAGTAACTCCATGAACGAGAAACCGGTCGAATTTGTTTAAAGAACTCGAGACTCGCTCAACGACTTGTACCTGGTCAGGGTTGAGCTCAAACTCAAGTGGAAGAGCTTCCCCTTCTTCATACTTCAAGGCACGTGGCCTCTTAAGGGGCTTTGGAAGAACATCTCCAATTAATTGCCCCATCGGATAATGATAATATTGAGCAGTCCATTTCAAGAATGTAAGATCGATCGCGCCTAGCTGAAAACCATATTGAGTTTTCTCTGTAATGAATTTGATTTTTTTGGGATCCATCTCGTCTGAGAGAGAGGTTTGAGCTTCAAGGATGCAGCCCACGCAGCTTCGCTTCCCAAGAGGGACGGACACAAGCTCACCTGGCATGCGTAGTTCGTCCTCTTCTCCTTTGTAGGTCAAGATGGAATTATTGAACGGGGTGTTTACCGCAACTTTGTAAAAAACTTCTTTTTGCATCTAATACATGTAGGGAATCACATCCAATGATTCTCTATCACCTGCGCCTTTTTGAGATATATTTGCTTCCTGCCACTTCCGATATTCTTCCACTCGGTCTGAGAAGCTTGTACTCTGGCTATCGAAGTCTTGAGTGCTTAAAAAACTAATCTGGTACCGTCCATATTCAGGATGATCCATAATGACCTTTTGAGGTAATTCATGTGTTCCATCCATCAACACGTAATTCGCGACACTTGTTTCTATACCACCCTGAAGAGTTTCAAGCCGTAGTCTTTTTAGTCTATGTTCCTCTTGTGTAAAAAGTGCGTTCATACCAATAAGGTCTACTGACCAAAAAAACTTTTCCGACTCTCTTACAAGTTTTACGTTTCCAAAATCAGTATAGAATCTTCGGGCCTTTATTTTTTCGACCTTCTCAAGCTCTTTTTCATCATCCGGTTTAAAAGGAGAGCTTAATTCTTTTATATCTTCTTTGTTTTTTTTGGCCTCTTTCACTTGTTTAAGATAAATCATGTATCTTTCATAGAGCCTCTTTTTTTCTGGATCAATTAGTTCATTGTTGCCTTTGTAGTTTTGGACTTGTTTTTTTAATAAGGCATTAAATCCTGTGGAGCTATTAAGAACAAACATTTGAACAAGTGAATAAAAATATTGTTTCTCGAGAACTTTCTCTCTTCTGATATGAGACTCGATATCAGAGACAATAAATGTATCAATGACCTCTGAAGGTGACATCCCTACTTTAGAGTAACGCACCTGTAGCATCGGTGTTGGGCGCTTGTCTTCTAATGTGAAGATGAGTTTATAATGTCCAACCTTTTTATCAAACTCACTCTCCTCTCCTGTTCCAATACTCTTGAGCGGTGTAAGTATTCCAGCTTCTCCTGCTCTCTCTTTTGGTCTGTCAACGCGAAGAGATTCAATCGTAAAAGAAACGGCAACGGTATTTCCCTTGATCGACGCATTATGGGCATTTCGAAAAAGCCCCTCGACTGTAGGCACGCTCGCGAATGCAGTAAAAGAAAAAATAAGAGTGGTTATTAAAATTGTAAATTTCATAAATATTTCTTGGCCTTGTTTTTTAAAATACTTAACATCGTCTCTTTATATTGTGGGTGATGAAGGGCAAATTCAATACTGGCTTCAAGATAACTCGGAACATTGCCTGTATCGTAGCGCTCACCTTCAAAGACATGGGCATAAACCTCAGTTTCTTGGGCGAGTTTATTAATCGCGTCCGTTAACTGATACTCACCGCCAACGCCTCTAGGGATGGTCTCGAGGCATTCAAATATTTCGGGTCCCAAAATATATCTTCCCGGGGTGGCCAATCTTGTCGGTGCATCCTCAGGTTTTGGCTTTTCTACCATTTTTTGCATTCGCAATGTTTTCTTCGAACCTTCGCAAAAATCACCTGCAACTATACCGTATTTATACGTCATTTTAGCAGGAACTTCCATAACTCCGATTACATTCGAAGTCCCTCTTTCTTCACAGACTTCGGATAACTGTTTTGTCACAGGATTTGTTCCCAAAACAAGATCGTCGCCTAGGATAACGGCAAAGGGTTCATTTCCGATAACTGACTTTGCGCACAATACCGCATGACCCAGTCCAAGTTGTTCTTTTTGGCGGACAGTTACAACTTCTATCATCTGTCCTATTTTTTTTATTTTTTCTAGCTCTTGTGTCTTTCCGGCTTTTTCTAGGAAGGCCTCAAGCTCAAAATTGCGGTCAAAGTAATTTTCAATCGACTCCTTGCCGGTAGAAGTCACTAAAATCACCTCTTCAATACCTGACAAAACTGCTTCTTCTACCGCATAGTGAATCATAGGACGGTCAACTAGTGGTATCATCTCTTTAGGAATTTGTTTGGTTGCAGGCAAAAAGCGAGTTCCTTTTCCGGCAACGGGGATGACGGCCTTTTTAATCTTCATTATACTTGTCCTTACGTTACGGGTTCTCACTTTTCAAAAGGAATTGAAAGATATGTTACAACGAACTCACCTTACTTGTCTCGCCTTGCTCACTTTCTTTAGCGTTTCGTCACAGCTCAACGCACAAGTCACAGAGTTTGAAACAACGCGTATGAAGTCAACTGGCGGCGCAGGCGTCGGTTCCCTTTTAATGGACGAGTCTACGGTTCTTAACCCTGCCCCCATTGCCTTTTTCAACTCTTCTGCCATGTTCTATCAAAGGTCAAGCGCTGACATTGAGATGAACCCTTCCGCAGAAAGTAGACCCTTTTCCACCGCGAACTCTAAAAGTAATGCCTTTATCGTTTCTGACTCGAAAGGCAGTGCAAGTGGCTCAATAAGCTATATTAATCAAGAAGAAAACGGCGACGAAAGACGAACTTTCGGCGTCTCTCTGGCTTCGGCCATGGGAAAAAAGTCTGCCTTTGGAATCAACTATAAGTTTATTAAAGATACTATCACTGATGAGACAGGGCTTACTCGAGAAGATGACTACAAACAAGCCATTTTAGGTGTTACACATGTTATTAATCAGAACTTCTCATTAGGCGTTGTTGCCGTAGATCCTTTTCAAGTCCGCCCAAATCAAACGAAAGCGATCGTCGGTTTACAATATGTCTTTGAAGATTTTATTTCTCTGATGTTTGACGCTGGAGCCGATTATAACAGAAAACTCAACGAGACAACGATACTCCGAGCCGCTGCTCAGATAAAACTTTACGACGATTTCTTTCTTCGCTTTGGCGCTTACAATGATGAAATCCTTGGAGAAGAAGGTACTGGTTTTGGTATTGGATGGATGCAACCAAGGCTAACACTTGAGTTCGCCTTAAAAAACTCTACCTCTGGGCCAACAGAACTAACCTCCAATGAAGTGATCAGAGATGACAAAGAAACTTCTTTCTCTCTCGCTTACAGGTTTTAACTTTGAGTACAAATAAACCAGACCCTAAAAAATCTAAAGAACCTGTAGTTAAGTCTGACGCAGTCATCAAGCTATATAGAGAACGTCTGATGGCCTTAAAGAAGGCGCAAGAGTTTTCGGCAAGAGGTGAAATTCCAAAAGCCGTCGAACGTTACAAGTTCTATCTCAGGGCCTTGGCGACCTACCATGATATTGATGAATCCAAGCTCCGCCCTTCGCTTTTTGACGCTCAAAAAGATTTGTCTGAGCTACTTCTTATCTCTCACGTCTACTGGGACCTCGCGAAGGCTTATGACCGTGCTCCCTCACTTCATAAAGAATTCCTGCGGTGCCTTGACCAGTTCGCCGTGTTCACACAAGGTTTTAAGTTTCAACATGTGAACGCCCGAATGCTTAAAAAGTTTATGAGAAAAAAAATTGCGCATAATCCCCAGGCATTTAAACAAACCTTAGATAAAATCCAGGTCGACAGTAAAGGCTGCTTTGTTGCTTCTTATGCATATGGTGATACTCACCCAATGACGGAAAGCCTCAGGGACTTTAAAGTCCTCATCTCTCCTTATGTCCTCGGAAGATCTTTTATCAATTTTTACTATAGCAGTTGCCCCTATCTACTTTACCTGTTTAAGAAGTATCAACTTGTCTATCACCTCAGTTTCTGGTTTTTTATTCATCCAGTTTGTTTATCAATTTCCATAAGCACTAAGTTTATTCGCTCATGTTTATATTCAAAAAATTAGTTTTCACTGAATGGTTTAGAGGGTTCTTCTCTGCTTCATTCGTGCTTTATCTCATCATCACTGTTGCTAACTTAATTTCTGGCTTCATGCGCTCATCTGTTACTCCGATGGAGGTGATGGTAGGTCACCTCATCGAAACTCCCGCCTTTTTAAATATGATTTTACCAATCGCCTGCCTCGTCGCTTCGATGTTTAGTATACATAAACTTAAAAGTCGAAACGAACTCACTGCGATATTCGCCTCCGGCTATTCGCGCCAGTCTTTTGTGACTGACATTTTTCAGGCTTCGTTAATTATTGCTTTATTTCAATTTCTTTTAACCAGCTATCTTGACCCATACATTAAGCGTAACAGAGAACAGCTTTTTGACGTTCATACGGATAAAATAGACGCCTTTGAGAGTCAGGGGCTAAGCTCTTCTACAATAGGAAGTGGAAAAATTTGGTACCGCACGAAAGACTATTTTTTTGCATTCACCGCCTTCGATAAAAACAAAAGTCAGATTAAAGATGTGTCATTATTTTTTATAACAACTGACAAATTGGTCTCGAGAGTTATACAAGCAGACCAAGCGACTTATATCGGTCAGAGTTACTGGCAACTTGATAATGTCAAAGTTCTTAAAGACCTAGAGTCGGAGTCCTTCCCTTCGAGTTCTGTACATGAAAAGCTCGATCTCCAACTCAACGAAACAGCTGATGATTTTTTACAAATTGAAGCTGACATAACCACCTTGCCTATTCAAGATTTAGCTAGGTATATAAAAAAGCTCGAACAAGCGGGTATTAATACCGGCGAGTACCAAGTTCTCTACTACAATAAATTTTCCTCAGCTCTTATCTGTATCATTTTCTCGCTCATAGCCTCAATTGGGATATTCAACCCCAACAGAAGAACGAGCTCATTTGGCCAAAATATCGCCTTCGTTTTTGTTTTCACATTACTATATTGGCTTGTTTACTCCTACACCCTGGAGCTTGGAAATAGCTCCAAACTTCATCCTGTATTGGCCTGCTTTGCTGTTCCAATGATGTTTAGCAGTTTTCTCATTTACTTTTATATAAGAAACCGAAAACTCAGGTAGTCCAACACCCTGCGTCCGTGGACTTATACGCCCTTAACATGCTATAAGCGCTTTAAAGTCTGCTTATTAAAGAGGATGAGATTATGAATGCTTTAGAAGAAGGAAAAATACTAAAAATTTTCACCTACCCAGCACCTATTTTGAAAAAAATAGCCGAGCCAGTAACGCAGTTTGATGATGAGCTCGAGGAACTATGCCAAAATATGCTTCACACTATGTACCATGCTCCAGGGATTGGTCTTGCCGCCCCACAGGTTGGTGTCGGACAACGAATATTTGTGATGGACATAGACTATGACCGTGAAGAGATCATTCAAGCAGATGGTGAAGCCGAATACAAATACGAAAACCTCGTCCCTCGAATTATAATTAACCCCAAGTTTGAAAATCAAGAGGGTGAAATTCTCTACGAGGAAGGCTGCCTGAGCGTTCCTGGTGTTTACGAACAAGTTAAAAGGGCCGAAAAGCTCACTTTGCACTACCAAGATGTTAAAGGTGAAAAACAGAGCCTAGATGCTGAAGGTCTTCTTTCCGTTTGCCTCCAGCACGAAAATGACCATCTCGATGGCATTGTTTTCATTGAACGATTAAGTATGATCAAAAAAAATCTTTTAATGAAAAAGTTTTTAAAGACTAAAAAGAAGTAACAATCCATGAATAAACTCAAAACCATATTCATGGGAACGCCTGAATTTTGTCTACCAACTCTCGAGATGCTACGAACTCATCCAGATATAGACCTCGTTCATGTTGTCTCAATGCCGGACCGTAAGTCCGGCCGCGGCCAAAAACTTCAATCTCCACCTGTTATTGAGTTTGCTCAAAAAAACAAAGTCCCCTACTTTCAAACCGCCCAAATAAACCGTGAAGAAGATTTTCTCCAGTCGCTCGAAAAATTAGAAATTGATGTCATTATTGTCCTCGCCTTTGCTCAGTTTCTTGGGAAACGGGTCCTGAACTTACCAAATAAAGCTTGTTACAATATTCATACTTCTTTACTGCCTAAGTATAGAGGTGCAGCACCTATTCAATATGCTCTTCTTAAGGGTGACCGTGAAACTGGCGTTACGATTCAAGAGATGGTCAAAAAGATGGATGCTGGCGACATCGTACACCAGGACCGATTAACAATTCACCCCCGCGAAACAGGCCAAAGTCTATTCAACAGACTCTCTTACCAGTCAGCGTTAAGCGGGTACGATTTTCTCGAAAAACTTAACCAAGATGCGATAACTAAAACACCACAAGTACAAGAGGGTTTAAGTTTTGCTCCTGTGCTGACTAAAGATATGGGTCAGCTTAACTTCAAGGAAAACAGCGCCATAGAAATTGAACGTCAAGTCCGCGCGCTTTATCCCTGGCCTGGCACTTATACATTTTTAAATCATAAAAGACTTAAAGTGCAGAATACACAAATGAGTCATAAAAACTTACAAGCCGGAGAACTCCTCATCGACCGCGATGGCAAAATTCATGTTGGCACTCAAAATGGCACTCTTCGACTTTCAGAGATCCAACTCGAAGGTAAGAAGCCGGGATTAGATGTTGATTTTTTTAAGTCTGTCCCCAAGAAAGATCTTTACCGAATTACTGAAAAGGAGCCTCTATGACTATTATTTCACCTAGCTTATTGGCCTGTAACTTTATGCAACTAGAGCTTGAAATTAAAGAACTCGAAGAAGTCCAAAACATTTGGCTTCACCTCGACATCATGGACGGTCACTTTGTCCCCAACCTAACTTTTGGCCATGAAATTATCAAAGGCATCGCGCACACAACAAAACAAAAACTCGATGCTCACTTCATGGTGACTAATCCAGAATTCTATATAGACACTCTTAAAGATCTCTCCCTTCATAACTTTACTTTTCACTGTGAAGTTACACATGCACCTTTAGAGCTTATCAAAAAGGCCAAGAAGTATTTTCCAAGCGTCGGGATTTCCTTAAAGCCGGCCACCCCAATCGAGGCCATAGACGAGGAAGTTTGGAATACTGTCGATCTCGTCCTTATTATGTCTGTCGAACCCGGTTTTGGCGGTCAAAAATTTATGCACCACTCTTTAGAGAAAGTTAAACAGCTTGCCCATTTTCGTGAGCAAAAAGGTTTAAGTTTCAGCATCCAGATGGATGGAGGAATAAACCTCGAAACGGCTCCCATGGCACTCGAAGCTGGTGCCGACAACCTCGTTGCTGGGTCGGCAGTCTTCAAATCTCCAAGAGATCAATGGTCCAAGCGCATCGAAGAACTTAGAAGTTCAGGAGTTTCCTAAATGAAAAACAACACTATCACCCTAGATGGCCATTCTCTAACCCATGATCAAATCTATCGTGTGGCCCGTGCAGCTGATTGTGAAATAAGCCTTGGGATTTTTCCTCAAGCACTAGAAAAGATGAAGGCCTCAAGAGAATTTGTCTTTGAAATCGTAAAGAAAGGTAAGCCCGTCTATGGTATCAATACAGGTTTTGGCGCTTTAGCCAATAAACATATAGAAGAAAAAGACCTCGCTCAACTACAGCTTAACCTGATCCGCTCCCACTGCACGGGAGTAGGTCGCCCTTTTGACCGCAAAACAACCCGTGCCATTATGCTTTTAAGGGCCAACTGCCTTATTTCTGGCTACTCTGGAGTCGACCCCCATATTATTTCACTACTGCTAGATTTTCTACATTTTGGTATAACACCTGTTGTTCCAGAGAAAGGTTCAGTGGGTGCCTCGGGTGACCTTGCTCCCCTTTCTCACGTTGCCCTCGCTCTTATTGGTGAAGGCGATGTCGAGTTCGAAGGTAAAGTTATAAATTCGGCTTTTGCCATAGACCATATCGGCCGCAAGCCTGCTGTCTTAGGACCTAAGGATGGACTCGCCCTCATTAATGGAACGGCCGTCATGGCGGCCCTCGGAAGTCTTTCTATCGTAGAGGCCAAAAAATTGGCCGACCTTGCCGACATTGCAAGTTGTCTTACGTTGGATTCCGTCAAGGGAACCTCCGCCGCCTATGACAGAAAGATTAGCGAACTTAAGCCTCATACTGGACAATTAGAATGTGTCGACCGATTAAACAAACTCCTGGAACACTCTGAACTCAAAAATGCACACCCTGACTGTGACAAAGTTCAAGACCCCTACTCCCTTCGTTGTGTCCCTCAAGTCCATGGAGCGTGTCGACAAACAATTGCTCACGCCGATTATGTGATTCAAACAGAGCTCAACGCTGTAACCGACAACCCTCTTATATTTCTCGAACAAAGGGAGGTCATATCTGGTGGTAACTTTCATGGTGAGGCGCTGGCTTTATGCATGGACTATCTTGCAATGGGTATGGCGGAGTTTTGTAATATCTCTGAAAGACGTATCGAGAAGATGATGAACCCCACCTTCTCAGATCTTCCTGCATTTCTCGTCAAAGACCCTGGCTTAAACTCTGGGCTTATGATCGCCCATGTTACAGCAGCGGCATTAACCTCTGAGAATAAGTATCTTTGCCATCCGGCCTCAGTCGATTCTGTTCCGACATCAACGGATAAAGAAGATCATGTTTCTATGGGTGTCACTTCAGGACGAAAACTACGGGAAGTCATCGATAATCTTAAAAACTGTCTGGCCATCGAGTTGCTTTGCAATACCCAAGCAATGGAGTTCCAACGACCTTTAAAAACATCACCACCTCTTGAGGCGGTTTATACATTAATTCGAAAACATGTTGCAAAACTTGATAATGATCGAGTTCTTTATAACGATATGGCCAATATTGTTAAGCTAATTGAAAACGATGAAATCCTAGACGCTGTCAACAGCGTAACCGGAGAGATTTAAAATGAGCCAAATTCCACTACCTCCAACTGGATCTGAACTTACTTGTAAGGGATGGCACCAAGAAGCTGCTCTTCGCTGCTTACTAAATAACCTTCACCCCGACGTGGCAGAAGATAGAGATCAACTAGTCGTCTACGGGGGAAATGGTCAAGCCGCTAGAAATCCCAAGGCGCTTGAAGACATTATTCACTCACTGAAAAATTTAGAAGATAATGAAACTCTTCTTATTCAGTCTGGTAAACCTGTGGCCATTATGCCGAGTCATTCACATGGACCACGCGTACTTATCGCCAACTCAAACCTCGTCCCGAAGTGGGCAACATGGGATGAGTTCAACCGCTTAAAAGAGCGCGGCCTTATGATGTACGGCCAAATGACGGCCGGCTCCTGGATCTATATTGGCAGTCAGGGAATTCTTCAAGGAACTTATGAAACATTCATGTCGGCTGCTGAAAAGCACTACGGCCCTGGAAATAATCTTAAAGGTAAACTCGTCCTTACTGCAGGACTTGGTGGCATGGGTGGGGCCCAGCCTTTAGCTGTTAAGATGGCCGGTGGCGTTTGTTTGGCCTGTGATGTTTGCCCTGAAAGAATTGAGAAAAGACTAAAAACTAGATATGTCGATACTCTTGCTTCCAGTTTTGAAGAAGCCTACGAGCTATCGATCAAGGCCACTGACAACAATGAAGCCACGAGTATTGGAGTCGTTGGGAACGCTGCCGACTTTTTCGAGTTCATTTACGAAAAAGAGCGAAGTCCTGATCTTGTGACAGATCAAACTTCCGCCCACGACCCGCTAAACGGTTATGTTCCTCGGGGAATGCCTCTTGAAGAAGCTGAAAAACTTAGAGTAGATGACCCAAAAAAGTACAGCGAACTTAGTCACAAAACGATGTATGATCACGTAAAAGTTATGCTCCGTTTTCAAGAGCGCGGTGCTCACGTTTTTGATTACGGAAACAATTTGCGAGAAGGGGCGAAGCTCGTTGGCCTAGAACACGCATTTGATTTCCCGGGTTTTGTTCCTGCTTATATTAGACCACTGTTTTGCGAAGGCTCTGGACCTTTTAGATGGATCGCTCTTTCTGGTGACCCCGAAGATATCTACACAACAGACCAGGCCCTCAAGGAACTTTTTCCAAAAAACAAAAAACTTATCACTTGGCTCGACAAGGCCCAAGAAATGGTTCAATTCCAAGGCCTTCCTTCACGAATTTGTTGGCTCAAGTATGGGGAACGCGAAAAAGCAGGTCTACTGTTTAATCAACTCGTCCGCGATAAAAAAGTAAAAGCACCTATTGTTATCGGCCGAGATCACCTTGACTGCGGCTCTGTTGCCTCCCCCAACCGCGAAACAGAAGCGATGAAAGATGGCACTGACGCTGTCAGCGATTGGCCGCTTTTAAATCTCATGATCAATACTATGAACGGTGCTTCTTGGACTAGCTTCCACCACGGCGGAGGAGTTGGTATGGGATACTCACAACACGCTGGCATGGTTATTGTCGCCGATGGAACACAAGACATGGACGAGCGCCTCTCTCGTGTTCTCAACTCCGATCCAGGGATGGGGGTTGTCAGGCATGCTGACGCTGGTTACGATACTGCTCTAAACTTTAAAAATAATACAAACATTAAATTTCCTTCTTTATGATTTTATATAAAAATATCTCTCAACTTATTGGACTCTCTGGTGCTCATCAAAAAGATGGGCGAAACTTAGCTCCTGAAGACTTAGGCCTTATAGAAGATGCTGCCATCATTTTTGATAACGATCAAATTCACTGGGTAGGCGCGACATCTGATATCCCTAATGAAACTAAATTCCAAGAGGAATACGACCTCACTGGAAAAACTTTAACTCCCGAAATCGTTGATTCCCATACCCACCTCGTTTTTGCTGGAAACAGGTCCGATGAGTATGTTATGCGCCTCAATGGTGCTGACTACCAGGCCATTGCCAACGCAGGGGGCGGTATTTTATCAACCACCAGGGAAACGCGCGCGGCCTCTGAAGAAAAACTCTTCGAACTCGCAGCTCCTCGCATTGAAAGATTGTATTCATACGGTGTCGGGACAATAGAAATTAAGACCGGATACTGCTTAAACTTTGAGCAAGAGTATCTTTGCTCTCTTGTAATTGATCGATTAAAAAAACATTTTTCACCTAAAATACAAATCATCAATACAAGTATGGCCGCTCACGCGCTTCCATCTGAGCATTCCAATTCAAAGGACTATATTCAAGAAGTGGTTCTTCGATTACTCAATAAGCTCCACGAAGACGACCTAGTTGATCAAGTCGACATTTTTCACGAGAAAAAATATTTTGATGCTGCAGACGTTCGACAAGTTTTTGAGCATTGCCAAAAACTTGGACTTAGTTTCAAGCTTCATGCCGATGAGTTTCATGACAATGGAGGTGCTGAACTTGCTGCGGAATACGGAGCTTTAAGTGCAGATCACCTTCTCTCATGTGGAAGCAAGGGAAGAATAGCATTAGCAAGATCAAGTAGTGTTGCAACCTTCTTACCAGGAACAGGTTTTTTCCTCGGTAAGCCTCAGGCCAATGCAAAAGCTTTTCTAGAAGAAGGTGCAAAGGTTTGCCTGGCCTCTGATTACAACCCTGGTTCTTGTCACGTAGATAACCTGCTCCTCATAGCTTCTCTTATTGCCCCACATGAAAATTATAAGCTTAATATTGCACAGCTTTGGTCGGCCATTACCCTAAATGCCGCTCATGCTTTAGGTCTTAAAGATCAAGGTGCCATTTTAAAAGGACAAAAACCTAGGTTTTCACTCTTCGATGTCCCAAAGGCTTCGGAAATAACTTATAGTTGGGGCCGTAATTTTGCCTGTCCTCTTCCTCACCTCAAGTAAAACTTATTTTGGCCGATAAGATTTCAATGGAGGTCAAGATGCTGCGACCATCAGTATTTCTTATGATTTTTAGTTTTGTATTATTCTCTTGCGGACAAGATCCTCAGGAATTTAATAAGCCGAGTTTCAACGAAGGGGCCCAGTCAATGACTGGTTCGGACATTGAAAAAGGATTTGCTTGCTCTTGTGCCTTTCAATATGACCCCGTCTGTGGCGTTAACGGCCTTTCATATATAAATTCATGCGTCGCAAACTGCCAGGGAATAGATTATCGTCCCGGTGAATGCCAGGATGGACAAAAAGCCTGTAACCCTTCAAGTGGGTATGTCTGTGGACAACCTCCATGTGATTCGGGTAGCGACTGCTCGATTTCTTTGCCTCATGCTAGGGCCTACAACAACGAATGTGTCATGATGAAAGCGGGCGGGGCCTTTATTCATAAAGGTCTATGCCGCTAGAGTACTGATTTAATTTTTTGAATGAACTCTTCAGATGCAAAGTCTTTAAGACCTAAGCTCACTTCCATTACCTCGCCACGAACGAAAATGATTGTGACTGGAATTGAAGATATCATAAATTTGTTTAATAGGACTGCTTCGTTGTCAGGTACAATCTTATAGTTGAGCGCAAACTTCTTAACAGTTTTTTCAATTTTTTTCGCTTGATCTTCTTCATCACTATTTATTCCATATATCATCAAGTCTTCATTGGAAAACTGATTACGAAGCTCAACTAAAGAAGGCATCTCTTCTAGGCATGGAGCACACCACGATGCCCAAAAGTTTAAAATTATGACAGGTGCTTCTATGCTGGATAGACCGTGCTTATTGCCTTCAAGGTCTTGCATAACAGCATCTCGAAAGGTGGTTTCGTAATGGGCCATTTGTTTTGTTTGTTCTTTAGATAACCCAGCGGAAAGGTCAATCTTATCCACTCCGGCGATATAAACGACGAGTGCTGTGGATAATAATGCGCAAATGGTGAGTGGAATAAATTTCATAGCTTCTTCGTTGCTCTCCTCTAAGTTACTATTATAGGTGATGAGGAAAAAATGTCATAGCATAAATTTAATGCCGCCTTCAAGCGAAGATGGACAAACTCTCATTGAGTTTATGTTTCTTATGATCATTTTGGTAACACTCGCCTTTGGTATGCTGTACGCTTTCAACAATGGGATTGCTGATCAATGGCGTGCCCTCATAACCCTTATTGCGCGTCCCACCCCATCTGCGATAGAATTCTAGATAATTCATTCAAAAGACTGAGGAAATAATATGAGTTTTTACTTGGCCATCGATCAGGGAACAACTGGAACAACTGCCGTTTTAATTGACGCCAATACGTTTAGCTTTGTTGACAAGGTCAATGAAGAATTTCGGCAAATTTATCCAAAACCAGGTTGGGTTGAACACAACCTGAATGAAATTTGGCAGTCGGTTGAATCAACCATTGAAAAGGTTCTTAAGAAGGCCAACGTCTCAGGTGAACAAATTCTCGGTATTGGTATTACCAATCAAAGAGAAACAACATGCGCCTTTTCAAGAGATGGGCTTCCTCTTGCCAACGCTATTGTATGGCAAGACCGAAGAACATCTAAATATTGCAAAAAACTTAAGGACTCTGGTCAAGAGGCGACAGTAAAAAAAATCTCCGGCTTACCTATAGACCCGTATTTTTCTGCCACTAAAATGAGGTGGCTATTAGAAAATAATGAACAGGTCATTGATTCCCAGAAAACTGAACAACTCTTATTTGGAACAATCGATTCCTTCTTGTTATATAAACTAACAAATCATCAGCATCATAAAACTGAGTCAAGTAACGCTTCTCGGACCTTACTCATGAACTTGGAAACATGTGACTGGGAAAATGATCTACTCTCTATTTTCAATATCGACAAAAAAACTCTTCCTGAAATCTGCGACTCATTTTCAAATTTTGGTGAAACTAAAGGCCTCTCTTTTTTACCAGATGGAGTCCCAATCTCTGGAGTTTTAGGAGATCAACAAGCTGCTTTGTTTGGGCAAGCAGGGACAACAAAGGGCGATCTCAAGTGCACCTATGGGACAGGAGCATTTATGCTATTAAACACAGGCCCAAAAATTGTTCATTCTGACTCCGGACTTTTAACCACCGTGGCCTACTCCCATAAAGGGCAAGCAGTCTATGCTCTTGAGGGAAGTTGCTATATCGCTGGAGCTGCCGTGCAGTGGCTACGTGATAATCTAAACCTTATTAAATCAAGCGCAGAAGTGGAAACCCTTGCATCACAAGTAAAAAACTTAGACGAGATGGAGAACCTCCTCTTTTTGCCTTTTTTTACAGGACTAGGCTCACCATATTGGGTCGCAGACGCCCAAGCAGCGATCTTGGGAATTACACGAGATACACAAAACTCGCACATTGCGCGTTCATGCTTAGACGGTATCGCTCTTTCGATCAACGATCTTATTGGCGCAATGAATAATGATACAAAACTAGAGCTCAAATCGCTTAAGGTTGATGGCGGTGCTGTCGCAAATGACTTACTTCTCACAATCCAGGCCAGTGTTTCACAATTGGAAATCATCCGCCCCCGAATTATTGAAACAACAGCATATGGTGCAGGCCTTGCTGCGGCTTTGGGTCAAGGTAAAATCACATTAGATCAAATGCAAGAACTCTGGAAGGAAGACAAGGTGTTTAGGCCAGAAAAAAACTGGAGAGATTTTTATCAACGAAAATCTAAGCAATGGAAATCAGCGATTGAAAAGATTTTCCTTTAAGTCGGGTATCGACTCGATACCAATCAGGTTCACCGTCGTTTTTAGTTTAAATTTCTTCGCCACAGATGCTGCGACAAAGATGGTGCTTAGACCTGCCCTTTGAGCTTCACGTAATCTGTGCTCAATCTGTTTACCTGCTCTCACTTCACCGTTTAGCCCCATTTCTCCTATAAATGCAGTTTTGCAGTCTATTTTAAGCTGGTTAAGAGAGCTCCACAATGCCGCCATGATCGCTAGGTCAGCGCTCCGGTCATCTACTTTCAAACCTCCAACAATATTTAAAAATACATCACTCATGCTAAAAGGAATTCCCATCTGTTTTTCCATTACGGCCAACAATAAAGATAGTCTTGTAGCTTCCACTCCTTGTGAAACCCGACGACCCTGACTAAACTTATTCTCTAACACAAGTCCTTGAACTTCTATAAGTAAGACTCTTGAGCCTTCAACTATTGTGGTTAAACTACGACCCTCCATAGGCGCCTCATGAATTCCTGCAAAGCATTCTATGGGGTTACTAACTCCTGACAAACCTTTTTCATTCATCACAAACAACCCTACTTCTCGGGCATTCCCGTAACGGTTTTTGACCGCTCTAAGTATTCTATGCTCACCCAATCCTTCACCTTCAAAATATACAACTGTATCAACCATGTGCTCTAAAAGTTTTGGCCCCGCAATCTGTCCATCTTTTGTTACATGTCCGATGACAAAACAAGTTATTCCTTTGCTTTTCATTTTATTCATAAGTTCATGGGTCACCTCTTTTACTTGCGATGCACTACCAGCTCCTCCCATACACGTTTTTGTTATGGTCGTTTGAATTGAGTCAATAACAACGACCTTGGGCGAAAGCCTGTCGACTTGAGAGAAGATTCTCTCAAGCTCATTTTCATGCAAAACCCAGAAATTTTCTCCATTCGGCGCGAGCCTGTTAAACCTCGCTGCAACTTGTGATACAGACTCTTCTCCACTGACATAAAGCAGTGGCCCCATATTTTTCATTTTTTCTAGCTCTCTAAAAACGATAGTTAATAATGTCGATTTTCCGACTCCAGGATCGCCCCCTACGAGAACTAAAGAGCCGGGAACAATACCTCCGCCTAAAACGCGATCGAACTCGCAGATACCAGTACTTATTCTCGCGGTTTGTTCATGTGAAATGTCATGAATTTGTTTGGCCAAGTTTTTTTCTAAATCAGAATTTGAGTGAAGGTTTTGCTCATAAGATTCTAGGTTTTCAAATGAATTCCAAGAATGACATTCTGAACATCGTCCAACCCATTTAAAGACTTTTTTTGAACAATTTTGGCAAATATATTGGGGGGCTTTTGTTTTCATGGCCCAGTTTATACAAATACTGTGCCTGATCTCTCGAAGTTAACTGTCGAGTTTTATTATAATATTCCCATCATCTCTTTCAATTTTTTCTCACTAACTATCGGGATATTGAGCTCATTTGCCTTTTTGAATTTAGATGATTTTGACTCTGTTTCATTAGTTACAAGGTAATCGATATTTTTTGAGACTGATCCAACAACAATGCCTCCATAATCTCTTATTCGTTGCTCAATCACATTTCTTTTTTCTGTGAGGCTTCCCGTAATACAAAACTTTTTACCTAGAACTTCCGTCTCTTCGATCTCCACTTCTTGAAACTCAAATCCTTTACTTTCAAGTTCATTAATTAAAGGCATCTTCTCTTGAATAGAGTTGTAAAAATCCTCTGCTGATTTCTCCGCGAAGCCTTCGATCTCCGAAAGTTTTTCTACACTAAGAGCACGTATTTTATCTAAATCATTGTGTCCAGCGCGAACGACTTTTTCACATTTGTTGTAAGCTCCCCCACTGATGCCTAATGCCGACAAGAAGGTCACGAGATCGACGTTTTTAGATGCTTGAATATTATTAATCACTTTGTTGGCCAATTTTTCTTTAAACTTATCTAGTTTCAAGAGGTCATCAACGCTCAGATCGTACAAACTGGCGATTCCCGTTATCAAACCTTTCTTTACCATTTCCTCAATTCTTTTTGAACTTAAGTCATCTATTCCAATTTTTTGGATAAAATTGAGTATGACTTGTTGGTCCCTATCAGGACAGAACTTGTTTATACAACGTAGTCGGATATCATCTACGATGATGTCCTTTTCACAAAAGTCGCACCCTTTTTTAGGGATTTTAAATTCTTCATTTCCAGATTCCACAACGCTTAAGAATTTGGGGATAACTTCGCCAGACCTGATAATTTCAATCTTATCTGATTTTTTTAAACTGTGTTGCTTAACGACTCCGTAATTATGAAGGGTTACTCGAGAAACTTTTGCTCCACTCAACTGGACTGGCTCAACGATTGCCACTGGTGTTAGTATTCCATTGCGCGATACAGACCAGACAATTTCTTTAATCGTGGTCGTTTTAGATTCTCCTGCAAACTTAAAGGCCATCTTGTATCGAGGATGGTGCGCGGTTGAGCCCAGCTCTTGATGTAATGCTGTTCTATTATATGTAAAAACTAGGCCATCAATTAGATATTCACCCTCACTCATAAATTCTTGAGCCTCTTGAATAAGATCCAAAAGACTTTCTTTATTTTTATGAATGGTGGCTTCAGGTGTTTCAAATCCAAGTTTTTTTAATTCATCGTGTTTTTGAATTTCAAACTCTGGATCTTTGGATTTAATTAAGTCGAACCCCTGGAAGCTAATCGCATAGCAAAGGTCTGTATGATCTTTTCTTGATATTAGACCCGCGACAATATTACGCTGATTAGTCGGTTTCTCTAACTCTCTTCTTTGCATCTCTTCGCTTAGATGAAAAAAATCTTTCTCATCACAATAGAGCTCACCCCTAATTTCAACTTTTTCTTTTTTTTGTATACTCTTTGGGATCGATTCCATCCATATAACTTTATTAGTGATGTCTTCGCCGTGTGACCCATCACCCCGTGTTTTGGCCGTTTTTAGATGCCCTGATTCGTAAATCAGTGAACAGCTCACACCATCGATTTTAAAGGTAGAGATAATATCTTCTTCACCTTTCCATCGCATGAGTTCATCAATATCGTAGGTCTTCCCCAATGAAAGCATTTTGGTCTCATGCTTAACTTTCTTGCCTGATTCCAGCGTTGTGCCGACAATCCGGAGTACATGATTTTGGGGATCGAGTTTTTTCAACTCTTCTTCTAATGAATCATATTCTTGGTCAGATATCTCTGGTCTACCTCTATAGTAGAGAGACTTATGCTTGAGTATCAACTGCTCGAGCTCCTGAACTCTATTCATGTGCTCCTCAGAAGGTAAATTGTGTTCCAAATGTCACCGTATTTTCTGTCAATTTATACTCTTGTCCAGAAGAACTATACGTGACGCTACTCCTAGAAAAATCAAAAGAACCGTAGAAAGACATTTTGGGGTCATGTTCGTAAATGCCACCTGCTCCGATGTGATATGTCGATGTCGAATCATCTTCGCCGTTTAGTGGGACAGCTTCGCTAAAACCAGGATTAAGAATGAACTCTATTTCAAGATAACCTTTAAACTGTTTCATAAAAGGCACAGTTCCACGCGAGCCAAAGTGTAGTCCTTTAAATGATGTATCGGTTATCCCATCAGTCCTGGAGGTATCTAGGCCATAACCGTATCTAGCGTAACCTGCATAAAAATCAACTTGTGGACCATAGAAAAAGCCCAAAGGCAGATACTTATAACCAAATTTCAATTTATAATTATTCCAACTTGCGGAGTTTGAAGTTAAGGCCACATTGCCTTCTTCTTGCCCAAAACTTGAGACTTTTTGAGAAAACTCAAAACCAATCCAATAATTTCTCGTCATCCAAAGTTCGAGATCGAATTCTGCACCAGGGAGAAACCCGCCAATCTTTTTAGTCGTAGAATTTCCTGCCGACAATGTAGCAGAGCCTTTTCCTAACATAAGGCCAAGACTAAGCTTTCCCAACTTTCCAAATCTGAAGTCAGAGTCTTCCGTGTATGCCGCATCGTCGACTTTATCTTTTTGCGTTCTCTGCTGAATGAGCAACCAGTCTCCAATTGATAATCGCTCAGGTTTCTTGAGGAACTCTAGGGCCCGCCCCTGGGACTGACCTTCAGCGCTATGAAAAATTTCTCCTTTAGCGATATCTACTGTCTTCCACTCTACGATCTCTTTAAGTAAAGGATGCTGCTCCTTGCTTATTGGGCGAAGAACTTTAATAAGGTCTCCCGTACGCACGCCGTACTCTCTTCCAAAGTCCGCTGTAAACTGATCCCCTAAAACTCCGACAATCATCCCATCGTAGGGGATCGCCCTCTCATACTCTTCTAGCCAATTTCTGATTGTTCTAGAAATTTGTGATACCTCTGGTTTTTCTAATATTGTTTCTTCTGCAAAATAAACATCTTCACCATTCTCCCCAATCACACTTAAGGAAATCCTTTGGCCATTAATCTCGTTGTTTATCTCTATCTTTAGTAAGGAGCCTGACTTTGTTTTTTCTGCAATGACTTTTAAAACGTCTTTGTTATTTAGGTGTGTCCTGAGGTTCTTTTTATAATTTCCTAGGATGTCTATAATTCCCGAGTTTGACCTGTAATAACACCAGTCACTATTTTTTAAATAGTATTCTATTTCTTCATAGACAGGAAAACCTACTGCACCCTCAATCTCATCTTGGACAGGCAAGAGCATACAACGACGCATGCTAAGCTGAGCTGATACCGAAGATGAAAAAATAAACGCAAATAATACTAAAATTAATTTCATACTAAATTTCATTTTTACTGAATCTCCCCTTTTTCGGGACCAAGTTCTTGAGGAGTTTTAGGGAGACCTTTTTGAGAAGCGCCTTCGTATATTTGGATAAGCATTTTCATATCGTTATTCATTTCAGTTATTTTCTTCACTTGATTTTTCAGTTCCTGGTTTTCTAATCGCAGCTGAAGAATTTCTTTTTCATTTTCATCCGCCTGAGAATTCATTCGCTCTTGTGCGACAAAGATCTCGTAGCGTCCCTCAACCTTCCTCACGGTAACCCGAGAAGCCTTAATGTATCTTCTGACTGTCGAAATCGATATCTTTTTAAATTGGGCATAATCTAGGACAGAGAGCCATATACCTTTTCGATCCATAGCAGATCCTCCATTAGAGAGAGTATTCACTCTGTTATAATATTGAAACTCTTTGCATTGTGCAAAAGAAGTTGGCCGGTTATACTGTTCCCATGCAAAGAGTTGACCTTCAAGATTTTAAACATAAAAGAATAGCCTTAGTTTTGTCGGGGGGCGTTGTAAAAGCAGCGGCTTGGCACCTTGGCGTTGCGTTAGCACTTGAGGAGCTTGGCTTTACTTTTAAGCACAACAATAGCCCTCCCAGTGATTTAGAAATTTCAACCTATGTCGGGTCATCCGCCGGCTCGATTATCAATCTCTACTTTGCTTCTGGTTTTAGCCCTCTTGACGTCGTTCAGGCCACCCTTGATCGCAAACATTCGAAACTGAAGCCCATTGCCTATAAGGATATGCTTAGCCTCAAAAGCCATCGTGCCAAACCTCCTAAGTCTCGGGGATATGACCCTATGGAAGGCCTGCCATTTTTTGTTAAGCAGTTCCTTAGACCAGTTCTCGAGATGAGTGGTATATTCACAACTAAAGGCCTACACGATTATTTTCTCAATCACATCCTTCCTTCGAATGACTTTAATGACTTCGAATCTGATCTTTTTGTCGTTGCTACTCAGCTAGATCACTCTAGGAAAGTTATTTTTAGTAAATACCATTACCCAAATCCAGGTCACGATAACACCTCGGTTTACTACACAGGCGTCCCCGTAGCGGATACAGTAGCAGCTTCGACTGCTGTTCCCCCTTTTTATTCCCCTTACCCGATTCATAACCCAATAACTGATCAAACAGACTATTACATCGATGGCGAAATCAGAGAGACTCTTTCGACTCACGTTGCCGTTGATAATGGTTGTGAATTGATTATTAGCTCTTGGACGCATACCCCTTATCATTATCACGAAGACATTGGCTCTCTTGTTAATTATGGGCTTCCTGCCATATGCACGCAGGCCATTTACCTGATGATCCAAAAAAAGATTGTCACTCATCGCGCACAGCGTCACACCTCTAAAGACATTATTCAGACCGTGGATGACTACCTTAAAGAAAATAAATTCGATAATACTCATCGAAGACAGCTTCTCTCTATTTTAGAAAGAAAGCTTTTCTACAAACCTAACATCCAATTAATAGACATCTGCCCCAAACATGAAAACTATAAAACCTTCCTAGGCAATGCCTTTAGTCTCAACCCCAAGAAGACTTCAGAAATTGTCTCTTCTGGCTACAAACGTGCCTTTGAAGTCTTCAAGAAGTACGAATGGCAAAATTGAAATCTACCACGTTATTTTTTTCACTTGTTTTATCTCAATCCATATTTGGTGCGCCTGAAAAAGGCTTCACCGACAATCTCAAGCAAAGGCTTTCCGACTCTGGCACTCAAGAAATCTTTGATATCGTTTCTACAGATCCCCTAAATCAAATAGAACCTGAGTTTTCTATACCAAAGTACTTTGCCCCCTCAACTAAGTTTTGGTTTAACATCTATACGATTTATACTTCTCAACAATCCGTCCTTCATGACAAGGCCAATCTCAATTTAGTTTATGAGGTAGTCCCTAAAAATGACCCTAAGGGTAAGTCTCTAGATTCACGAATTAAAGACTATAAAGCTGCACTTGAATCTTTGGGTCGTTCGAAGAATCAGTGCGAATTATGTCCACAAATCCTAAAATCCATTTCTGAATCAAAGATTAAAATTCCTAAGAACACGAAAGATAAAAAGCTTTTTTTCAAGGAACGTGCAGACTCTTTAAGATTTCAAACCGGTCAAAGAGATATGATTGCCAAGGGTCTTCATCTCTCTGCGCCTTTTTTTGATAAAATATACGAGCTCATCGAACTTTATGAGATCCCATCGGAGCTTCTAGCGCTTGCTTTTCTAGAATCGAGCTTCAACACAAATGCCCGCTCGCGGGCCGGAGCTACAGGTGTTTGGCAATTTATGAAAGTAACGGGTCATCATTTTATGATTGTAACTCCCAAAAATGACCATCGGCTCAACCCCTTACTTTCCACGCTCGCGGCCTTCCAATTACTCAAGCAAAGTCGTAAAATCTTAGGCCGCTGGGACTTAGCTGTCTGGAGCTATAATTCTGGCACGCCCGCCGTTCTAAACGCACAAAAGAAACATGGTGGCAGCTCGATGACTCTAGCTGACATGTTGCAAAACTATGAAAGTGAGCGCATACGCTTTGCTTCAACTAATTTTTATAGCAGTTTCTTGGCACTCGTTCACGCGTTGACCTATCGATATTATCTTTTTCCCGATGAATTGCCTGATAACAATAAGATTGATGCCAAAAATTTAAAATTTTATGTTTCACTCTGCTCTTTTAGACCAAATTGGTTTTTCTCTTTGCTAGAAAAAACTTCTCCAAACATCAGAGATCTCAACTCTCACTTAAGGAAGCGCTATCGAAATACTAAATATCCACGGGGTACTATTCTCATAAGTGACCGAGATTTAACCAAAGGTCGTTATTATAAGTTACCAAAAGAGAATTATACAAATCGTTATACAAAAAATTGGCGGCTTTTAATTAAAGGAATGAAATGTAATCCTTAGAGTTGCTCGACAAGGTAAGTATTACTTGAGCAAAAGGTTTGAATAAAGTCATAGCTGCCATCTGCATACTCAAGCTTACCTGAAATTGTTCCCTGTAAATCTCCTATGAGAAAAATATGTGAGGCCATTTCGCTTGGATCGTAATTAAACTCACCATCTTCATCTAAGTAACTTTGTACGATACCCATAGGCCCACGTTTTGTTTCACCGAAAAAGTTAACGTTTCGTAGTGGCTTACTTATGTTAATTTGCACCATGCAAGCATTTTGAAGTGAATTTAATTGATGAGATTCTAATATGTAATTTGCGAAATTTTCGCTAGGAAGCTCTACATTTTTATTTGACCATAGCCCTACAAACATAGGTATCTGTGTGTGCCTCATCTCAAGATAATCTCGCATTCCTAAGGCCCTAAATGGTGTTTGGATTGAGTAGCTAGATACAGCTTGCTGCGACGCTTGCGTCCTACGATTGAAGTAATTAATCTGGTCCGGGTGAATATTCACGCTGGAATTTTTACGTGAGAGCATATTTTTTTCTTCAAGGTTAAAGTAGAGCTGTTCTGACTCAATCATAATACCTGACTCAAAAAGAACTTCATCTTCAACCACATGTGAAATTTTATCTGCGATTTTTTCATTAATATTTTTGTAACTAATCAACAGATTCCCTGGCTCAACACCCGCAAATAAAACGAACTCGAAGTATTCATTCTCATCAACGACATCAAGATCTTCGTTTAAGAAGACTTTGGCCTCATAACGGGCATCGATATCAACAGTGTCTGCTTTTTGTGGAAGTCTTACTAAGACGTAGCCACCTCGTCCATATATCCCTTCTCTATCTAAGAATCTTGAAAAGGCATCTTGCTCGATAAGAGGAACCTGAACATCGAATTTCCCCGGCTCTAGTACCAAATCGACTTTGGTCCTCATATAACCGTGCTTCAGAACTGTACCTCTTAGGACGCCCATCGAAGAACTTAGATTGAAGTCAATTTTCACCTTGCCGTCTGGACCATCTGTGTAGCTCTCTCCATAAAGCGTCTCTGCAAAAAACTCAAAGTTTCTTAGCTCTTTCATTTTTGAGTCTTGACCAAACAAGACCTCGTGAATACTCAATGTGTTTAATGACCGACCGCCCAGAACAGTCTTTCCTGAGTAGTCACTTTTTTCTGGGCGAGTATTCTTTTTGGGAGTCGACTTGGCCGCTCGAGTTGATGACCCCTTTTTTGAGTAGTCATTTTTTTGAGTACCCACTGTCGCAACCGTAGGTATACTATCGCGCTTATCCATCTCTCTGGAGATTGCACTCATAACCGAAGCCGATATGTCATTCGTATTTGTGAGGTCGTCAGACATCGAATTTACATTTAACTCGCTCTCATTTGGAGCGGTTGTCAGCAGCTGCATCGCCTCCTGGGTTGTAAGAGCATTGTCGTGAACTGGATCATCTATCGTGGTGTCTACTGAATCTTCATCTGAGTAGTCAATCATGACCAACTCTTCTTCCCAAGTTTCGTCATCCATCTCTTTGGCCGAATACTCATTTTCTTTAGGTCGATCATTCTTGGCAGCTACTGCGGCTTGCTTAACTTCAACTTTATCCGTCTCTTTAATTTCATCAACTTTATTTAGCTCGACCTGGGCCAAACTACGGGCCGACTCTTTTTCTTGTAGGTTATTTAATGTTGATGCGATCAAACTTGAATTATAACTTGCTGACCACGATCCGACCTTCGGCCCATTAACTTTAAATCCATAGTGCTCAATCAGCTCTTTGCTATTAATCTCACCCTTGCTCATCTCAACTTGCCTGTAGCGATAAGTTGGGGCCTTCTTATATGTCATAACGTTCTTAGGCGTAGGCTTCTTAACTGCAGCTACAGATGATGCCTTCTTTATAGTAATCTTTGGCGTTGTAACTCTTGAGATTTGTTTTTTTGGTTTTCGATTTTCCCATTGCTCATAGAGTCCCTGCTGATAGGCTTTCGTGAGCTTAACTGACAGCTCTTTGATACCAGTCTTGTCGATATAGACGAGATTTTGTTGCTTAAATTCTGGTGTATGAAACGATATTTGAGGCCATGAAATTGTTACTTCTTCACGGTCTGAACGCAGCTCTAGGAAGGCTTTAGGAGCAACTGCACCTAGTAATACGAACGTGAATAGGAAGAACAATATTTTCAATTTCATCATAAGCCTATGATTCTATTGTCCGCTCTATCGAATATTTTTCAAGCGATAGGTACGTTCTTCCTGCATTTTGTGAGTGTTCATTGAGTACTCAGGTCCAGCTTATTGAACCTGAGTGAGAAATTTTCTACTTTTTGAGAGAGTACTGGGACATTTGAATACGAATCTTCGCGCGCTCAGCTTTGCGAAAGTATTTTTCATATTCATAATCAGTGAGATTTTCAGGATGAGCGAGATGATCCTGGGCCACCTTAAGTGCTGCTTCTGCTCGATCTGTATCAATGTTTGTTGTTTCTTCAGCCGTTTTGGCCAAGATAACCACCTTACCGTCTAAAACTTTGCACAAACCCGTCGTTAGTACAAAGTGTCTATCGGGATCATCGGCGGCACCAAAAGAAGTCAAAACACCTGTATCCAGCTTTGTCACCATATGTGTATGCTCGGCCAGAATATTTATCTGGCCACGCACAGTAGGTACAAGGAGTGACTCAGCAGGCATATCCTTAACAACCACGTTTGAAGGTGTAAGAACGTCAACGGTATAGTGGTTCATTTTAATCTCCTAAATCGACCAGCTTACGACTTGGTTTTCATCTCTTCAGCTTTCTTCTTGGCCATTTCAAGGTTACCCACTAAGTAAAAAGCTTGTTCTGGTAGATCATCAACTTCACCATCCAGGATGGCCTTAAAAGAAGCAATCGTGTCCTTAATATCAACAAACTGACCCTTGATACCTGTAAACTGTTCCGCCACAAAGAATGGCTGAGACAAGAATTTTTGAACCTTCCGGGCGCGACCAACAAGAAGCTTATCTTCTTCTGAAAGTTCGTCCATACCAAGAATAGCAATAATATCTTGTAGCTCTTTGTACTTCTGAAGAATGGCCTGTACTCCACGTGCAGCATCATAATGCTCATCACCTAAAATATCAGGTGAAAGAATTGTTGAAGACGAACTTAATGGGTCAACGGCCGGATAAATCCCAAGCTCGGCAATAGGTCTTGAAAGTTCTGTCGTTGCATCCAAGTGGGCAAATGTTGTGGCCGGGGCAGGGTCAGTATAATCATCGGCAGGCACATACACGGCCTGGATGGATGTAATAGATCCGTCATTTGTTGATGTAATACGCTCTTGCATATTCCCCATCTCTGTCCCAAGAGTTGGTTGGTAACCAACGGCAGATGGAATACGACCAAGAAGTGCAGAAACTTCCATACCTGCTTGAGTAAAACGGAAGATGTTATCAACAAAAAAGAGGACGTCTTGTTTTTCTTCATCACGGAAATATTCAGCGACAGAGAGACCAGTCAAAGCAACTCGTGCACGTGCACCTGGTGGCTCGTTCATCTGGCCATAAACTAGAGCGGCTTTATCAATAACACCTGACTCTTTCATCTCTTCGTAAAGGTCGTTCCCTTCACGAGTACGTTCACCAACGCCAGCGAAAACAGAATAACCACCGTGTTGTGTGGCAATGTTATTAATTAGTTCCATAATCAAAACGGTTTTACCAACACCGGCACCACCAAAAAGACCAATTTTCCCACCACGAAGGTACGGGGCAAGCAGGTCAATAACTTTAATACCTGTATAGAAAGGCTCAAGTTTTGTTGATTGCTTTTCAAATGTAGGAGCTGCTCTATGGATACCGTATGTTTTTGCGGCATTTATAGGACCGCGTTCATCAATTGGCTCACCAATGACGTTAATAATACGTCCAAGTGTCTCTTTACCAACCGGTGCCTGGATAGCTTTACCTGTATCTTTGACAGTTAATCCACGTTGTAGACCATCTGTCGCATCCATAGCAATACAACGAACAAGGTTATCACCTAAGTGCTGAGAAACCTCAATCACTAGATTATCTTCTTTATCAGAAATCGTTTTATTTGAAAGAGTGAGGGCATTGTAAATTTCAGGGATATTTCCGTTGGGAAACTCAACGTCCACAACCGGACCCATCACCTGCTTAACATAACCCGTGCTTAGTTCAGACATATCTTGGCTCCTTAACCATTGAGGGACTCTGCACCAGAAACAACTTCGATTAATTCGGTTGTAATGGCAGCTTGTCTCAATTTATTCATTTTTAGTGTTAGTGATCTAATTGCATCTTTACAGTTATTGGCCGCGCTATCCATAGACGCCATCCTAGAGCCGTGCTCTGAGGCTTGTGCATCTAGCATGCAAGTCCAAACCGATGTTATATATGTCTCTGGAATTAAAGAGTCCATAATTTCTTCAGGATTTGGCTCATATTTGAAATCGAACGGAAATTTCTCAGAAAGCTCATCCTTCTCTTGCTGATCCATTGTCATGGGAAGGACTTGTTGAACGCTCGAAGTAAAGCTAATCGCAGAGTGAAATATATTATAGGCCACAAAAACTTTTCCAACTTCACCATTGCTGAACATCTTTCCCAGTTGTTCAGCAATTTCTCTGATCTCATTCATTGTTGGATCATTTTTATCAAAGGTATACTTTTCTCCGGCATTAACTCCAGCTTTAACGAGTTCAAAAACTTTTTTTCCGATAAAAACATATTTTGTTTCAAGCTCGGTATTCTCTTTTTCAAAGCTCTTAACTTTTTTGGCCAGTGTTGAGTTGTAACCACCACAAAGACCTTTATCAGAAGAGATCACGAGAACAATAGCGCGCTTATTATCAGTGGCCTCTTCCAGATAAGGATGAGTGTAGTTTTCAACAAGTGCAGAAACGGTCTTGATCGTATCCTGCAGTTCATTTGCATAAGGTCTCGAGCCTTGAATAGCTTGTTGAGCACGTGACAACTTAGCCGCCGACACCAACTTCATGGCCGTCGTTATTTTAAGAGTACCCTTGGTACTCTTAATTTTGCTTTTTAAATCTTTAATACTCGCCATGCAGCGTCCTCAACTTGTTTTAGAATTTAACTGTACCAACAAATGTTTTAACAGCTTCTTCTAGCTTGCTTTCGTCTTCGATTTTACCCGTCGTCTTGATGGATTCGAGAAGATCAGAATGCTTTGCTTTCATATAATCAAGTAACTCTTTTTCAGCATCTTTAATATTTTTCGTTGGAACAACATCGAAGTGACCTTTGGTTGCAGCATAGATAACAACAACTTGCTCGACTGCCTCCATCGGTGCGTACTGGCTTTGCTTTAGCAGTTCAACTAAGCGCTCACCGCGACTAAGCTGCGCTTGAGTAGCAGCATCGAGGTCTGAGCCAAAGGCAGCAAAAGAGGCCAATTCACGGTACTGAGCAAGGTCAAGTCTAAGTGTACCTGCAACTTTTTTCATCGCCTTAATTTGTGCAGAACCACCAACACGAGAGACCGAAAGCCCAACGTTAACGGCAGGTCTTACACCGGAGTGAAAAAGGTCTGATTCAAGATAAATTTGACCATCAGTAATAGAAATCACGTTCGTAGGAACATAAGCAGAAACGTCACCTTCTTGTGTCTCAATAATTGGAAGTGCCGTTAGTGAACCCGCTCCTAGATCATCAGAAAGTTTCGAAGCACGCTCGAGCAATCTAGAGTGAAGATAGAAAACGTCACCAGGGAATGCTTCACGACCAGGAGGTCTTCTTAAGAGCAAAGAGAGTTGACGATAAGCTTGGGCTTGTTTTGTTAAGTCGTCATAAATGATGAGTGCGTGCTTACCATTATCTCGGTAGAACTCACCAAGAGTACAACCAGAATAAGGAGCAAGAAATTGTAGTGGCGCAGATTGAGAAGCAGTCGCCGACACAATCGTAGTGTATTCCATTGCGCCTTCGTCAATTAGTTTTTGCTGTACCTGACGAATCGTTGATTGCTTTTGTCCAATGGCCACATAAATACATGCAACGTCTTTTCCCTTTTGATTAATAATAGTATCGATCGCAACGGCCGTCTTGCCTGTTTTACGGTCACCAATAATAAGTTCACGTTGCCCACGGCCAATCGGAATCATAGCATCAATTGCTTTAATACCTGTTTGGAGAGGTTCATGAACAGACTTACGTGCAATAATTCCTGGTGCCTTCACTTCAACCGGCTTTCGCTCACTTGACTTAATTTCACCTTTTCCATCAAGTGGCTCTCCCAAAGGGTTAACGACTCGCCCTAGCATGCCATCACCAACAGGGATATCAACGATCTGTTCCGTTCGTTTAACGACAGAACCTTCCTTGATTTGATTGTCATCACCGAGAATGGCGACACCAACATTGTTTGTCTCGAGGTTCAAAACCATGCCTTTTGTACCGGATGCAAACTCAACAAGCTCGCCGGCCATCACGTTTTTGAGTCCAAAGATACGGGCAACACCATCACCTACAGTGAGTACGGTCCCGACTTCGTCGACCTTGAGACGAGTCTCAAAATTAGAGATACGCTCTTTAATGATACTAGTAATTTCTTCTGGGTTCATCGACATGTGTTACCTCTTGCAGTTCTTAAAGCACTATGAATTCAGAACAGTTTCTTTAAATTTGTTAAGTTGGTTATCTAGAGATGCATCCAGTTGCAGGTCACCGACTGTAACTTTGTAACCAGCAGTCATCTCATCATTTTTTTTGTAAACTAGCTTAATTTCTTTCCCTATCTTTTCTGAAAGAAATTTTGTCATTTTTTCAGAAAATTTAGCATCTGCGTCATCCAAGACGCCTTCGATCGTTCCTCTCATAAACCCCTTCGCTTCATCATCAAGAACAATGACATCTTTAAAAATAAGAGGAAATAGAGATATACGCTTTTGTTGAAGTAAAAACTTCATAAAGTTGACGACTACAGGGCTCAACTTCAATTTACTCATCACTTGCTCTAGAACATCCTGCTTTTCATCAACAGTAAATACATCCATAAACATCAAAGTTTCGAGATTGTTATTCTCATTGATCATACTGGTGAGAAGAGTCAGTTCTTCAGCGACATCAACTTTTAGTTCTTGGCCTAGCTCTGTAATTGTTTTAGCGTATGAACGAGCGATCTGCTTTTCTTTCATTATTGAACCTCGGAAGACAAACGAGTTGTTGCCTGTTGCTGAAGGTTTTTATCAGACTTAATTTTATTCTTAGCACGTGTGATCACTTCATCTAACAGTGACTCATTTAATTCTTGTACCAATACATTTTTTTCGTACTCAGCTTTTTTCACGGCGTCTTCTTCGAGTTTCTTCATTTGTATTTGCGTTTCTTGCTGAATTTGATTTTCCATTTTTTGCGCATCTTGATCCGCTTGATCTAATGTTTTTTTCGTTTCAGAATCAAGATTTTGCATTTTTTGTTCATATTGTGCGTATCTAATCTGTGCTTCTTTTTCTTTTTCTTCTGCATGCTTATAAAGACTTTCAACATCTTTTGAGTTTTGTTGAAAATTGGCGCGTATTGTCTTTCTTGTAAAAAAGATAATGAGAAAGAGTAAAAGACCAACGTTCATTAAAGGCAAAGCAAGATCTGTTATATGCCCATTTTTTCCGCCAGCTGCAGCTGCTTCGGCTGAACTGATAAATAAAGGGAGTAAGGAGATGAGTGTTTTCATGTTCACCTTATGAGTTCGTAAATTTTTGAGTGAGGTCTTGAGCAAGTTCATCCGCTTGTGCCAAAATCTCTGATTTTTTATTTTCTATTTCTTGCACATTTTCTTTACGTTTACTTTCCAGGTCTTTTTCTAGTTTATTAGATTTCTCTTTCAGAAGCTTTTTCTGCTCTGTTTCTGCAACCTGTTTCTTTCGGACGACCAGCTGATGGGCCTCTTGTTGAACTTGGTCAATGGCCTGTTTGTATTTTTGCGCCATCTCTTCTGCTTCATTCAATTTTTTGTTGGCACCATCTTCTTTTTTTGTCGTTTTGTTTTCACGAAGCTCTAGAACATATTGAAGCTTGCCAAAAAGAAGTAACGAGAGAATAAAATAAAGAATTACGACAATGATAAATTGAGTAAAAAAAGTTTCATCAACGCCAAGCGATTTGAATATGTTGATCATGGTTTCCATAGGTCCACTAGTCTCCTGAGCGAGAATGCCTTAACTTTGTGGTTTTAAGGACTTATATGGATTTCTTTGGTGCAAATTGAATTCAATATTTAATCTGTCGTGGCAGATTCGTCAAGGTATTTATATTATGTACGAACTTAATTCTTATCTCGCATTTTTGTAGTGCCGTGGAATATAACACCTTCTTCAACAATAAGACTTGGTGTCGTTATTGTTCCTTCAAAGCGCGCAGGCTTAATAATCTCGACTCTTGAACTCGCTTTAATATTTCCTTTAACAGTTCCTGAAATTAAAATAATATTCGCATTGATGTCGGCATTGACGATAGCACCTTCAGAGACGATCACTGTATCGTTTGAAAAGATACTACCGTTGACTATTCCAGCAATTCTCGCAACCCCGTTAAACGATAGGTTTCCCTCAAACTTGCAGCCTTCTTCGATGATGGCCGATATCTCACCTTTTCCTTGATGCATTATAACTGACCTTTATTTAGTTAACAGATAATCATAAATATCGTTGAATTCTGCTTCATTAGAGAATTTTATGGATATTGCCCCTGCACCATTCTTTTTGGAGTTTATATTAAAATGATAACCTGTTTTTTGTTCTAACTTATCTTTATAAGTCGTAAGTTTTTCAGAAAAATAATCTGCTTCACGGGCCTTCGTCTTCCTTTTTGAGCGATTCGTTTTTAACCATTTTTCCAACTCGCGCACGGAAAGGCCTTGCGTCGCTGCTTCGTTGGCCGCGCGAATACTTTCTTCTCTTTCTTTTAAGCCTACTAAAAGTTTTGCATGACCAAAGCTTAACATTTCTTTTTGCAACAGCTCTATCACCTGTCTTGGCAATTTTAATACACGTAGAAAGTTGGCAACACTGGATCTCTCTTTACCAACTTTTTTAGCGACTTCCTCTTGGGTCAGCTCATACTCATCCATCAGTTGATAATAGGCCAAAGCTTCTTCAACACAATTAAGATCTGCCCTTTGAACATTTTCAATAATGGACATGACGACGCGTTCACGTTCAGTTGCCCTTTTTACAATGGCGGGTATGGCCTCTAGACCTGCTTTTTTAGCGGCCCGCAGTCTTCGCTCCCCGGCGATCAATTCATAGCCTCTCTCGCCTTTTACGACCAGGACGGGCTGAATAACACCATTTTCTTTTATTGACTCACAGAGCTCTTCAAGTTCTTTCTCTTTGAAGATTTTTCTAGGTTGGTTAGGGTTGGTTTTTATTTCCGATATTAAAATACTGTGCGGTGAGTCATTTTCTATATTTCTATTTTCTGACTTTTGATCCCCAACCATCGCCTCTTTCAAGGAGTCCAGTGATTTAGAGTTTAAGCTAGGATGACTTCCTTCTTGTATAAGTGATGCGATTCCTTTTCCGAGTGCTACTTTCTTTGCCATAATATCCTCTGCGGTTCGCTATTATTGTAGTTGATCTATATGGAGATCACCTTCGTCACCAGTCTTGATTTGTCCTAGAACACTGTCTTCAACTTCTTGTTTTTCTCTTGTTTCAAGGCCCTCTCTTTCTTTCATAATCATCTCTTTGGCCAAAGCAAGGTAGGCCACGCTGCCCTTTGATTCTATGTCATATAGAATTATGGGCTTTCCAAAACTTGGACATTCTGCAAGTTTAACGTTCCTTGGAATAACTGCTTCAAAAACTTGCTCACCAAAATGTTTTCTAATTTCGGCCGAAACCTGCTTGTGCAAGCTTGATCGAGAATCAAACATTGTCA